>Ga0114934_10000739_pt1 | contig 20788 bp, 16 predicted proteins | sample 4SBtaG_2_FD_99695 | JGI IMG/M metagenome (GOLD analysis project Ga0114934, IMG submission 99695) | Deep subsurface microbial communities from Kolumbo volcano to uncover new lineages of life (NeLLi) - 4SBTROV10_white metaG | ecosystem: Environmental > Aquatic > Marine > Volcanic ...
TCCATACCGGGAAAGATACCCATTTCTTCCCGCCTGTTCTGTGATTCTTATCTCAATTTTAACGATCATTCTGGACTTCGAGGTACCGCTTGCGGCCCTCCGCGAAGCGGTGTTTGTTCAACGTTTAGTAGACGGAAACTCGCTAAGTTTTAACATAGCCACTTTCCAGATATCGTGATTCTTATTATTCATAGTTTCAATCTACTCTCATCATAACCTCAATACGATCAAAAGCCTACAAGCTCAGATGTAATCTTTCCAAATTTAGGGGTTCGAACAAACAAAGCCATTTTTCGGATATTGCTCATCGTTTGCATGTAAAGCTTTTGTGATAAAAAAAAGAGCATGTATATAAAGTTACAATAGATCTTAGTTGTGGAATAGAAACCTTCGTTACTTGCGGTAGATGTCAAGGTAGTCGCCCCCCTACCGAAACAGCCCTCTATGGGTGATCTGAGGAGGAAATGTATGCAGCAGGGAAGCCGCATCCAAGCCTGCATGGATGTATTTACGGCGTCTTTCGGAACAGATTACTCATAGAGGGGAGAGCAGTTACCGTTACTTTTGCAAGCAGTTGAAGTTGCATGAGATCTTGCAATCACTGCGGTTGAACCGTCATCAGTGTGTGGCGTCGCTGGAAAATATTATTGCCCGCATAGCCTTTCGTGCCAGTGAATTTGCCAGTTAAGACGGGCTGCAAACGCGTAACGGCCTGGGTGATTTAATCGACTATGACTTTGGTGGCATGGGGTTGGATCGGCTCTATCAGGCTTCCGATTTGTTATGGAAGCATCGAAAGGTTCTGGAAAGTCATCTACGATGCGCTGGGTCTCTCTACCCAACCTGGGCATACTCAGAAATCCCTCATTTAACGTTCAACCCATTTTCAACACAAAATCACATCCGTAGTGCCATAAGACTACTCTGAAAAACTCTATCGTTCTGTTTTTTGGGAGTTGTTGTCACTGGAATCGAAAGATGTGTTAGGCCGACCGAGTTTTGATTGTGGCCTCCAGCTCGTCTAAAAGTTGCTTGGCATTTTTCAAATCTTCAGTGTCTAAACCCTCATTGAAAAAATTATAAATTGGCATTAATAACTCACGAGCCTTGTCTATTTGGCCCTCGTCCCGCCATAATTGACTTAGGTTGGTTGTGGCTCGTAATTCCAGTGATTTGGCGCCTTGTGTTTGAGCGGTAGCAATTGCCTGGTGGAATTTTGCGGTAACGGTATCGAGCATATCGTCCGCTTGAAGTAACTGCAATACACCGGTGAGTCGGTAAATTTCCGCTTGGTAGAAATGTTCTCCGGTGCGTTCGATAACTTTTTGTGCTTCATCTAATACACGCAGTCCTTCTTTAATCTGGTTCTGGTTGCCGTGAGCCTCGGCAAGCAGAGCAAGAAAATAGGGACGAAATACTTCAGATCCGGTCGCCAAGGTTGAATCCATCGCTTCGCGCAAGCGATAGATACTGCCGTTACCCGGTTCCTGGACAGTTAAGGCCCAGCCCAGGGAAACAGTGCCCCAGGCGACGTATAGTGCAAACCCGTGTTCATCGGCTAATTTGATTGCTGACAGCGAATAGTCTGCTGCGTTTTGTGCTTCCTGGCGGAATTGGTGAATCCAGGCGAGCCAATCCAGCGCAAATGCTTTACTAAAAGGGTGGTCGAGGTGTTCGGCCAGTGCCAGGCCTTTGCGACTCTGTGTTAACGCTCGGTCGGGATACCCAAGTATCCACTGTAATAAGGCCTCGAATCCGTACGCTCCTACACCTGGGTCAATACCGTAAAAATAGGCCAGCTCGCGGTGTGTTTCGGAATCATAGAGTGTAATGGCCTGTTGAACGTGTGATAGTGCGGTGACATGATCTGCCCGAAAAAACAAAATCATCCCCATCAAATAGTGGCTCAACATTCTTGGTGCAACTTCGCTTTGTTTGTCGGCTTGCTGAAGCATTTGCTGCGCCAATTCCTGGGCTGTTTCCATACGACCCCGTACCAGGTAAAACAAAAACAAGCCTCTTAATATTTGGAATACTTCCGGGTTTTCGCCGATTTCCTGGCACAAACTTCGAGCTTTTGTATACACTTTTTCGACATCGGGCGCGGCATAACCTTTTACGGCGATTAATGAGCCGCCCAGTGCGACGTGAAGTGCCAGGTCTTGTTGGTTGCGTTGCGGGGTTTCGGTTAAAGTGTGCAGGATTTCTATTCCCTTAGTGAGATGCGCGATTGCTTCTCTATGAGCGGAGCTATGGGCAGCGCGTTGTCCTGCCTTAAGCCAATATGTTATGGCTTGCTGCGGACAATTTGCTTCGGTGTAGTGGTAGGCCAATAATTCAGGTTCGGATTCGACAATTTCACTGAATCGCGATTCGAATAGTTCCGCAACCTGCTGGTGGTACTGTTTGCGTCTTTGACGCAATAGGGATTGATAGGCGGCATCCTGTACCAGGGCATGTTTGAATGTATATTTTGCTCGGGGTGGGCGACCGCGTTGATATAGTAGTTCGTGTTCGACCAACTGAGACAGGCCGTTATTTAGATCTGGCTTCTCAATTTTCGAGAGTGCCTGAAGTACTTCATAGGCAAATTCGCGACCGACAACAGAGCCTAACTGTGCCATTTCCCGTACTGTCGGTAATTGGTCAAGTCGAGCCATTAATGAATCGTTTAAAGTAGTTGGTATAGCGACTTCACTGAGGGGCCCTGTGAGTTGGTAATGGTCTCCGCTCTCTTCTAAGACAGTTGAATTAATGACTGTTTTTGTTAATTCCTCGACGAACAAGGGGACTCCGTCGGTTTTGGTAACGATATGATTGACCACTTCTGTGGGCAAATTTTTTCCACCTGCCAATCGAGTAATCAGGGCTTCGACCTGAAGACGTTCCAAACGATTCAGGGTAATCGGTGTCATATGGGACCGTGCCGGCCAGGGTGGAATAAAATCGGGTCGAAACATGAGTGTATTGAGTATTTGTGTTGTTGGTGACTGTTCCAGTAATGATCCCAATAATTCTAATGTTGTCGGGTCAGCCCAATGCAGGTCTTCCCATAGAATTAATATGGGTTGATGTTCCGATTCATCGAGTATCCAGGCGTTCAATGCGTCAAGTGTCTGCTGGCGTTGTTGTGAAGGTGCCAGTGGCGATGACAAAGTTTGATCTTCGGGTAAATTGATGGAAAGCAGGTTGGAAAAAAGAGGAATAACGTCTGCCATCGGTAAATCGTAGGGTTCGAGACTTTTTTTCAGCTTGGCAAGTTTGTCCTCCATTGAATCATTGCGCTCGAATCCGATGAATCGTTGGAGATGGTCAATCACCGGGTAGAGTGCACTGTTTTGATGGTACTGCGAGCATCTGAATGTAATGCAGGGCAATTGTTCCTGATTAACGTGTTGGCGAATGCCAGCGACTAAGCTTGATTTTCCTATACCGGCTTCTCCAGTAATTAAAACCACCTGTCCCTGACCTTCTTTGCTCTGTTCCCAACGTCTGAGTAAAAGTCCGGTTTCTTCATTGCGCCCCATAAGATCTTTAGATTGACCGCCCTGGAATTCATCCTGTTTTGTGGCGCGGCGGGAGCTGATAACCACATATAAATTCAGGGCTTCGGCGACTCCTTTGAGTTCATGTAAACCCAGATCCCGTAACATGAACGAACGATTGACCAACTGTGCGGTTAAGGGGCTGACTACGACTGTGTTGGGTTGCGCAAATCCTTCAAGTCGTGCGGCAATATTTGGGGTTTCGCCTAAGGCCAGATTTTCGTGACGGTTGCCGCCACCCATTTCACCCACTACAACAGGGCCGGTATGAATGCCAATTCGTACCGCCAATTTTACACTGTAAGTCGCTTCGAGTTGATTATTGAGTGTGGCCAATGCTTCTGGAATGCCCAGACCTGTAAGGACGGCACGCTGTGCGTCGTCTTCATGGGCGACCGGGTACCCAAAATAGATAAGTAAGCCATCACCCAGATACTGAGCGATATGACCATCATATTTTTCTATGATTTCAGCGGCGCTTTGCTGATAGGCGCGCACCACTTCGCGTAAATCCTCGGGGTCAAGTTTGCCGGATAGATCCGTGGAACCAACCAAATCGCAAAACATCACGGTCAATTGGCGACGTTCGGCTCGTCGTGGCTTGTGGTTTGACTTGGATGTTCCTGCCGGTGGGTTGAGCGAAGACTCTGACGACAAATGATCACGGGAATCGGCCGGCTCATTATGGAAAGGTTCCGGAGAACTAAGAATTACAGATGATTCTTCCGGATTTTTCGAAATTACCGCTGAGTGTTGGAGATTCGTGACTGGCCCGGTAGTGATGGTTTTTCCACCAATCCAGACAAGCACGTTACCTCCCTCGTCTGTTACGATTTGTCTGACCAGGAGTTCTTCTCGAATTTCAGATAAAAGCTCATCATCGAGATTGAATGCCTGTTGCAGTGATCGGTAGGTGACGCGTACTTCCTGCTGCAGAAGTGCGGTGATAAAGGGCAATGCTGCATACAGCCGGACATTGGACTCTGTATCCTCGTTGCGTTTTAACTGATGTGCGTTTGCAACCAGCGAGCAGCCTGTGAGGGATGCACCACAAGCGCCACAAAACTTGAAGTTGAGAGGATTGTCAAAGGCACATTGTGAGCAGCAGGTCTCCAGCGGTGCACCGCATCCACCACAGAATTTTATGTCTTCGGGGTTGTCGAAGTCGCAAATCGAACAGGACATATCAGAATTAGCCTCTGTTAGTTCAGTCAATAAGGTCTTTACTGGGCTCTTATTAGGAGCGAGGATTCAATAATATACGAATCTTGACTGGTCTTATTGTGTCTTCTGCGTTGTAGCAACAGTTGCGTAGCCCTGCTATGCGCCTGTTGCTACGCCTTGAAGACAAACAATAATCCTGCGTCAATCTTTTGTATATTATACCTTTCACGTTCAAGAATGCCCGTTTTGAGTGCGTGGATTTTCTTGAAGGGCTAGGCGTAGAATCGCAGGAATAGTCATCTCTTTCAAGGTTCTACAACAACGCCCTTCGCGAAAAGATGCGTGCTATAAGTGGGTATTCTTGAACGCGAATGGTATATTAAAATCTCGCTCCTTAGTACCCATATCCAAGCTGGTTAATATAACGCAGAATTCCATTTTCGAAGACTAACTCCTGTATGAACCGGCTTTTTCCAAAATTATAAGTCCACACATCCATATGTAGAAAACCACTGTTGTAGCTATTGCCGTTTAATGGACGGTCGTAAGAGTCGGTGTAGGTGGGATCCCCGCATAGACGTATGACCTCGTGTTTTCTGTCACCGATACCTACCAAAGAATTTCCACAACGTAATGCGTTAACCTGACCGGAAAACAATAGAATAACTAAAGTAAATAATACTGTTCGGGAGGTCGGTTTCATTGTGTTTTCCTTATCTGGGAGGTTGTGTACTCTCAAATTAGCCATCTGGTTTAGATGTTGACTGTAAGGTTAAAATTTAGCCACTGTAGATTTTGTAATTGCTGCCATCTGACGGTTTAGGGTAATTGCGCGGCCTGGGTAAAAACAAAATCATTTTCCTTTACTTTGGTGTGACAGGCAAAACACTCAGACCCATCATCGTCGTATGGTTTAAGTTCCATACCGATCCAGCGTGCAAATCCCCATCCTCCTGTGTCAGGGTACTTCCTACTATCTTTTACCATGAATTCTACATGTGATAAAGAACCGGGAACGACTGCTGAAGACCATTGCTTGTGAGTGCGATCATTCCATACCAGTTTTGCCAGAATCGATCCTTCCGGCCAGGTCTTTAGGCTGTCTTTTTTCGTGGCTTTGTGTGCACGTTGATTGCCCAGAATGGCACGCAAGGATTGTTTGTCATTGCGGTGTGATACAGCGATTAATTTCCAGTTTTTATAGCCTTTCGGAATGCTAATCCCGTTGGCCTTTAGCGGTTTGCTGTCCTCTGCATATGAATTTCCGGTACAAACGAGTGCAAAAAATGTCAGAATGATTAGTGTGCTACGTTGTGCCATGTTTATTTCCTTTGGTATCGATAATTGGATCGTCTAATAGTTTATTTATGTAATGAATAAAAACTATGGAAATTTGCCTGTTTGCGCATATTATCTATTACCAGGATCAATGATGCTATGTCTTTACTAACGGAACCCAGCGATGCAAATTGTTTTTTGTTGGAACACGTTTCGATAATGCGAAGCTCTTTGACTCGTTGGACTGGACAAGATTTGATTGGTTTACAGTCTGATCCAGTTTTGGCTGCGAAACAAATTTATTTTTCACCCTTTGCACTGGTTTCTCATAATACGGATGATGATCCGGTGTTTAATTATGCGAATCGTACCGCGCAAAGGTTGTTTCGAATGAATTGGAGCCTATTTACTTCGCTGCAGTCTCGGTTTTCCGCAGAGCAGGGTGATCGATCAGAGCGAGCAAATTTGTTAGCCGAGGTTACAGCCCGAGGATTTATCTCAGATTATCACGGTGTCAGAATATCCAGTAAAGGTGAACGTTTTGCGATCAGCGACGCAATTGTCTGGAATCTAATTGATAATCAGCACTATTACGGGCAGGCTGCGATGTTTAAGAATTGGGAGTTTATCGATGCGCAGGATACTTGAGCCCGAGCTAATGGAGGACGAGGATCAGGTTGCCGCTTATGCGGGAGCCGATTTTGACGAGCCACATAGCCATTTCATTCAGTTGTTTAAGGATTGCTTCGCATCGCGAACAGTCGCCGGATCTGTATTAGATCTGGGTTGTGGACCGGGTGATATTAGCTTTCGTTTTGCGATGGCATGTCCAGTGTGTACGGTGGAGGGTGTGGATGGGGCGGAAAATATGGTCCATTATGCCAGGCAGCGACTTAATGCTGATTCGTCCTTGAACGGTCGGTTGGAGTTTACTCTGGGCTTTTTACCTGATGTTGAATTGAAGCAATCCGATTACGATATTCTGATCAGTAACAGCCTGCTGCATCATTTGCCAGATCCGGGCGTGTTATGGAAAACTATTAAACGTTACGCTGCGAAGGGAGCAATGGTTTTTGTAATGGATTTATTGCGACCGGATTCAGTGCAACAGGCACGCCTGTTTGTTGAAACTTATGCGGCCAATGAAAAACAAATTTTACAGCGGGATTTTTATAATTCTTTATTGGCAGCGTTTAGCCTTGATGAAGTAAAGGCACAGCTTCGTCATGAGGGTCTTGGGCATTTACAGTGTAAGCAAATCAGTGATCGTCATTTTATCGTGTTTGGGGAATTGTAAAGGAGGATAATGAGATTGTTCTTGTTTTAACACGTGTCAGCTTCCATTGTTGGAATCTTCCAGAGAGATGAGGATAATCACTTGTGCTGTGCATTGGAGTTAACAGAAATTACTGACCGGTTTGGTTTGCATCCAAATCAAGAAATTCTCTGACTAATAAAAGTTCTTTTGTAACTGCTCGCCCCTCTATGGGTGATCTGTTCCGGAAGACGCCGTAAATACATCCTTGTAGGCTTGGATGCGGCTTCCCTGCCGCATACACTTCCTCCACAGATCCCCCATCGAGGGCTGTTTCTATAGGGTGGCAAGTATTTACGTTCTTTTACGGGTTTAACTGCCCTTTGCTCTCCAGCCAAATGACGCGCAGAGTCATCGAGGTGAGTAACAGGGCCAGGCCATACCAGGTCAGCGCATAGACGAAGTGGGCGTTTCGATAGCTGAGACGGGTCAGGCCGCCGATCGGCAATCCGCCTGGGTTGGAGGTGTTATCTGAATCGATAAAGTACGGCGCGACATTGGTTAGTTCCCGGGCTCGTTTGATCGCGTCGACATCGCGTGAGTACCAGCGATCTGCGGCGGGATCATTGTCGCGCAGTGGTATTCCACCCGGTTCGCTGATGCGCAGATAACCACTGATTGAGATTTCGCCTTTAATCTGGCCGAGTTTCCGTTGTGCGGGATTTGCAGCCGCGACAGGTACATAACCACGGTTAATCAGAACAGTTTCGCCGGCGGGGGTCAGTAGCGGGGTCAAAACCCAATAGCCGTTCCCGTGTTCAGTCATTGCCCAGACCAGAGTTTCTCTCTGGTGTAAAAATCGCCCCTGGACCAAAACACGCCGGTATTCATCTGTTTTCCGGGTAAGACTGGGCCAGACAGCAGCGGTGGGTGCCGCGACCACCGAGGCGTAAGCGCGATTTTTGACACGTTCGATGAGCGAGAGCTTCCAGTCAAGTCGTCTGAGTTGCCAGTTACCCAGCAGTACCAGGCTCATGATCGAGAGTCCAACCGCAGTCAGAATCAAAAATTTCTGTAATCTGAAAATAGCCTGCGGTGATTTACCGTTCAGGGTTGTTGTGTTCATTAGTGTGACCCGTCATGGTATCAGGGTAACGCGCTGGCGGCTCCGGCATCATCGGCATCATGTTGCGATCAAGATGGAATGTGATCCATATCGATCCTGCGATCGTGATTACCACCAGCATAACACTGAATGCAAGCGAAATGAGAACCCAGCCACCCTCTGATTTGGTGTTCAAGTGGAGAAAATAAATCATGTGTACCAGCATTTGAATGGTACCAAAACTGATGATAACAAAAATGGTCAGACCGGTGCTTGCGAGTACATCAGCGAGAACCAGCCAAAAAGGGATGATGGTGAGCACTACTGACAACCAGAAGCCGACCGTATACTCCCGTAAACTGGCATGCGGTGCTCCTTCAACATGCTGTCCTGCATCGTGTTGAGTGTTCATAACAAAACTCCAGTCAAATATACCAGCGAAAACACACCAATCCAGATCAGATCGAGGAAATGCCAGAACATACTCAGACAAAACAAGCGGCGTTGGTTGGCAACCGTTAAGCCATACATTCTTGCCTGTGCGATCAGGACGATTATCCACAGCAGACCGAAGAATACGTGCAGACCGTGAGTGCCAACCAGAGCGTAGAATGAGGACCAGGAAGCGCTGGATTGGGGTGAGGCTCCAATATGGATCAAGTGTGAGAATTCGTATAATTCGATGCCGACAAACGCGGCCCCCAGCAGCCCGGTGATCGTTAACCATAACAGCGTGCCATCGAGCTTGTTCTGCTGCATTTGCAATACTGCAAAACCGTAAGTAATCGAGGAAAACAACAGGCAAAAGGTGGAAATCAGAATTAACTTTATATCGAAAACATCTTTTGGTAATGGTGAACCCGAGAAATTGGAACCCACCACCGCGCGGGTGGCAAACAACATTGCGAAGATCAGGCAATCGCTCATCAGGTAGATCCAGAACCCCAGCAGCGTGCCGGGTTGATGATGCGGCTCTTCCTGCAGGTAAAAAACGGGTGCGTCCTGGCTCGGGTCAGCAATTATATTGTCACCACTCATGCCGTACCCCCCTTAGCCAGTTGCTGGCTGCGTCGAGCCTCGACAGTTTCGACTTCTTCGACAGGAATGGTGTACTCCCGGTCGTAGTTAAAAGAATGAATAATCGCGCCAGAGATTGTGCTAATGAAGGATATCGCTGCGAGCCACCATATCTGCCAGATCAAAGCAAAACCCATCAGCGTGCAAAGCATCGCGAGAATAAATCCGGAACCGGTGTTTTTCGGCATGTGGATCGAGTTAAAGCCATCAACGGGGCGCAGGTGACCGCGCTGTTTCATGTCCCACCAGGCATCAAATTTGTGAACCATGGGCGTAAACGCAAAGTTATATTTCGGCGGTGGCGATGAGGTTGACCATTCCAGCGTACGTCCGTCACCACCCCAGGGATCACCACTTTCGTCACGTAATTCGTCACGCTTCATGTAACTCACAACTAATTGTACTAAAAATGCAGCGATACCGGCCGCGATGAGGACAGCACCGACCGTGGCAATATTGAAATAGAGGCTGAGTGAAGTATCCGGAAACTGGCTCAGTCGCCGTGTGACACCCATCAGGCCGAGGACATAGAGTGGCATGAAGGCCAGGTAAAAACCGATCACCCAGGACCAGAAAGAGACCTTGCCCCAAAAGGGTTCCAGGCAATATCCAAAGGCTTTGGGAAACCAGTAATAAAAACCGGCGAAAACGCCAAACACAACCCCACCAATAATGACATTGTGAAAATGTGCAACCAGAAACAGGCTGTTATGTAACACAAAATCTGCTGGTGGTACCGCCAATAGCACGCCGGTTAGACCGCCAATTACGAAAGTAATAATAAAGGCAACCGTCCACATCATCGGCAGGTCGTAAGTGATACGGCCTTTGTACATGGTGAATAACCAGTTAAATACTTTAGCCCCGGTCGGGATCGAGATTATCATGGTCGTTATAGCAAAAAAGGAGTTGACGCTGGCACCCGATCCCATAGTAAAAAAATGATGCAGCCAGACAATATAAGAAAGAATCGTGATCACCACGATTGCGTACACCATTGAGTCATATCCAAATATCTGTTTACGACAATAGGTTGCAACCACTTCAGAAAAGATGCCAAATACAGGCAGGATTAGGATATATACCTCTGGATGGCCCCAGATCCAGATTAAGTTTATATACATCATGGCGTTACCACCAAGATCGTTAGTGAAAAAATGCATATCGAGAAAACGATCAAGACTTAACAACGCGAGCACTGCGGTCAATACCGGGAATGACGCGATGATCAGAACATTGGTCGCCAGGGCGGTCCAGGTAAACACAGGCATTTTCATATAAGTCATGCCGGGTGCACGCATCTTAATAATGGTCACCAGCAGGTTAATACCGGACAGGGTGGTGCCAATTCCCGCGATCTGTAATGCCCATATATAGTAATCGACGCCCACACTAGGGCTAAAATTGATCCCCGAAAGTGGTGGATAGGCGAGCCAGCCTGTCTGGCCGAATTCACCGATAAACAGGGAGATATTGACCAATATGGCGCCACCGATGGTCATCCACAGACTAAAGTTGTTCAGGAATGGGAAGGCAACATCGCGCGCGCCGATTTGCAGCGGCATCACAAAATTCATGAAACCGGTCACAAACGGCATGGCAACAAAAAAGATCATAATCATGCCATGTGCGGTAAATATCTGGTCGTAGTGATGCGCGTCAAGAAAACCCTCTGCCCCGCTTGAAGCCATGGATTGATGCGCCCGCATCAGCAAGGCATCAGTGAAGCCTCGAACCAGCATGATCAGAGCCAGGATTATGTACATAATGCCGATTTTCTTGTGGTCTATGCTGGTAAACCATTCTGCCCACAGATAACCCCAAAGTTTTTTGTAGGTGACCCAGCCCAAAACCGCGCCGCCAGAGATGACAACCCCGAGGAAGGTCATCACCAGTAGCGGTTCATAATATGGAATGACGTCCCAGGAAAGTTTTCCGAATACCGGAGACCATCGATCATCGGCATAAATTGCTGCGTAATCCTTAGACATATTCGTTTACTTCCCCTCGTGCTTAGCTAATTTATGAGGCCCATGTACATCCTGATACCTGAGTTCGTCCATGCAGGTAGCCCCAGGCCTAACGCACCTATTCAGGATATTATGATAAAGACTTTTTTCTACGTCGCCATAATAGACAACGGGATGGCCTATAGTCTGCTTTTCCAGTTCCATATAGGATTGACTGCCAAGCTGCCCCTGCTTCGAAGAACGTACTTTCTCAATCCATGCATCAAACCCTATCTCATCGACAGCGTGAAATTTGAAGCGCATCTGCGAAAAACCGTGACCACTGTAGTTACCCGAAAAACCATCAAATACACCTGTTTCGTTTATTACTGCGTGTAGTTTTGTTTCCATGCCCGACATCGCGTAAATTTGCCCCGCTAACGCGGGAATATAGAGTGAGTTCATCACCGAGCCAGAGGTAATCTTGAATTGGATCGGCCGATCAACCGGGGCCGCGATTTCATTGATGGTCGCTACACCCTGCTCGGGATATAGGAATAACCATTTCCAGTCCAGTGCCACAGCTTCGATAACGAGGGTTTTAGTATTTTCAGGAAGGGGTTTGTCCGCGCTGATACGGGTAATCGGCATATAAGGGTCCAGCCGATGTGTGGCAACGTAAGTGAGCCCACTTAACGCGAGAATAATGGCTAACGGAGCTGTCCAGATTATGGTTTCAAGCGTGGCTGAATGGTGCCAGTCAGGGTCATATTCGGCTTTGGTGTTCGACGCTCGGTATTTCCAGGCGTAAAGGATGGTCAGAAGGATCACTGGCACAATTATGATCAACATGAGTAAAGTAGAAATATTGATCAGGAAGGCCTCTTGTTTTGCGATGTAGCCAGATGGGTTCATAACGACCCAGTCGCATCCAGACAAAGTAAATGCGCTAACCAATAATAGCCAACTGGTGACAAGCCAACTTTTCGTCGGTATCTGCTTTCTCCCCATTTTTATTTTGTCCTCGGACTCTATAGCCTTAAATCTTTCTATTCGAATTTTTACCTTATGCCAAAATTGTTCAGACTATCCGACAGTTTCAACCTTAATGGTTTTATAGTATCGGTTTTTGCAACGCAAAGCGGTATGGCATGCTACAAAATTACTTTAAATAAACAGTAACTGCTCGCCCCTCTATGGGTGATCTGTTCCGGAAGACGCCGTAAATACATCCTTGTAGGCCTGGATGCGGCTTCCTTGCCGCATACACTTCCTCCACAGATCCCCCATAGAGGGCTGTTTCGATTAGGGGGCAAGTAGTTACAATAAACACTTTTAAATTTAGTCTAAGCTTAACTAATAATATTAGTCCAAGTTTTACTAATTTATTAGTCAGAGTATTACTAAACTTATACTAGTCTTAGTTTGATTACTATATAAGGTATAACTATTCAGCGTAAATTTTTATTTCAGGTGCAAATTATTGATGACTGGAGTTTTCGTCGCGTATTTCGTTGTTTTTTTCTTTCCGCGGGTTAAGTCACGATACGGTATTATGGCCTGACCAAATTTCGTTCTTAGGTGACATCGAATGAAAATCTTCATGAAAATAGCCTTTTGTTGGCTATTTCCCTCAATCGGGATGGCTTCCAATATGGATTTGGAACATCTGGATCTGACTGACCACAAAGCAGGCTATTTTTGTTTGCTTGTTTTTGCATTCGCCTACATTCTGGTAATTCTTGAAGAAAAGCTTCATTTACACAAATCGAAACCGGTTTTAGTGGCCGCTGGAATAATTTGGATTTCAATTGCCAGTGTTTACACACAACACGGTTTCGATCATGCCGCTGAGATAAGTTTACGACACAGTTTTCTTGAGTATTCGGAACTGTTTTTTTTCCTCCTGGTTGCAATGACCTATATCAATTCCATGATCGAGCGGGATGTTTTTGAAGCGTTGCGCCATTGGTTGGTTAATAAGGAATTCAGTTACAGAAATCTATTTTGGATCACGGGTATTCTCGCTTTCTTTATTTCACCTGTCGCGGATAATCTGACCACAGCGTTAATAATGTGTACTGTGGTTCTGACGATTGGGTCAGACAAACCTAAATTCATTGGGCTTGCCTGTATTAATATCGTTGTTGCTGCAAATGCCGGTGGTGCATTCAGCCCTTTCGGTGACATAACCACTCTAATGGTGTGGCAAAAAGGCGTGATCGATTTCATGGTCTTTTTTAAACTTTTTCTACCGTCGGTCGTTAATTTCATCGTCCCTGCGGTTATTATGCATTCTTTTGTTCCGCAGGATAGCCCGGTGGCGATGGAGGATAATCAGAGACTCTCCATTAAACGCGGCGGCATGATGATCGTTGCCTTGTTCCTGCTAACGATTGTTACCGCTGTGAGCGTTCACAATTTTCTACATTTACCTCCTGCAATCGGCATGTTGATGGGTCTGGGATACTTAAAGCTGTATGGTTATTATCTGGTAAGAACGCATAACAATGGTGCGCTTCGAATCGGCCAACCGCTTGAATCCCATGATGAAGACAACCATTTCGATGTTTTCAGCCATGTCGCAAGCGCGGAATGGGATACTTTGTTTTTTTTCTACGGTGTGATTATGGCCGTCGGTGGCTTGGGGTTTATTGGATATTTGAGTCTGGCATCAGAATTAATTTATGGAGATCTTGGGGCAACTAACGCGAATATACTGGTCGGAGTGTTGTCAGCGATTGTGGACAATATCCCTGTCATGTTTGCGGTATTGACAATGAATCCAGACATGTCGGAAGCGCAATGGTTATTAGTTACTCTGACCGCCGGTGTTGGCGGCAGCATGTTGTCTATTGGGTCTGCCGCGGGTGTTGCGTTGATGGGCCAGGCCAGAGGCAACTACACTTTTTTCAGCCATTTAAAGTGGACTCCGGTGATTGCTTTAGGTTATGGAGCAAGTATCTATACCCACCTGCTGATCAATGGTTAAGCTGACCTGTTGCACAGTCTTAATCGGAATAAAGGGCCAAAACCCATCGTTCCGCATTTCACAGCTTGCTTGAAATTACTGCTTAGGAGTCTAGAGTATTGAATATGGATATAAATATTGCAAATCAAAATTTAGCGCCCGCAGACCCTGATACGCTGCACCCTGACGAAATAATTGCGACCGTCATTATGACCCGCGTTTCCGAATATTTCGGTTTTTTCGTTTTTGCCATTGCCTGTGCGTTGGTGTTTCCCAAAGAGTTTTTTCCAAATTACGACCAGATTACCGCAACGTTGATATCGTTTGGCGTATTTTCGCTGGCTTTTATTGCGCGGGTTTTTGCACGATTGATTTTTGTGCCTCTCGAAAACCGGCTCGGACGTGCCGCCAGGATTACGGTGGCAATGTTCGTGCTTGGCGGGTCGACAATTATCGTCGGATTCATACCGGGGTACGTTGACATCGGCATTGTCGCACCGATATTACTTTGCGTGGCGCGCATCGGTCAGGGTATTGGTTCCGGCGGAATTGCGGACGGCTTACCGATCATTATGATGATGAATGCCCCAGATGATAAAAAGAGTTGGTACTCGATGGTTCCACAGATCGGTGGGCCTTTCGGATTCTTGATAGCCTCATCTATATTTTATGTATTGACTAATTATCTGACCGTCGAAGAATTCATCAACTGGGGCTGGCGATTCCCGTTTATGGTTGTGTTGTCATTGCAAGTGGTCGCGCTGTTCACGCAGCTGCGTCTGATTGATACTCCGGAGTATAAAAATGCGGTCAACCAATCATTTTTGCATAGTACTTCAGTGTACGAGGTCTTGCATGACCATTGGAAACAGGTCATTGTAGGAACCTATCTGCCACTTGCATCCTTTGTGCTGTTTCACATGGTTGGTATTTTCACGCTGGGTTATTTCAAGCTGCATCCGGTATTGTCAATTCCAGAATTATTGTTGATGCAGACCGTGGGAGCTGGCCTTGCCATATTGACCTGTATTCTGTCGGGCCTGCTGGCGGATTACTATGGTCGCCGACGCTTTCAGATTGTAGTCACGGCGATGGTCTGCATACTTAGTTTTTTTATGGTCAGTTTATTGGATAACGCCTGGATTTTTATACTGGTCGGTTTCGGTCTTCTTGGTCTGTGCTTTGGCCAGTCTGGTGGAACGTTACCACACCGCTTTGAAAGGGACTACCGTTTTACTGGCGTATCATTGAGTATCGATCTTGGATGGCTGTTCGGGGCTGCTTTCGCGCCAATCATAGCCCTCAGTCTGACGATCCGGTTTGGTATTGAATGGGCGGGTTACTACCTGCTGTCTGGCGTGGTTGCAACCCTGATCGCACTTTTCATCTCTCAGCACATGCCAAGCTACAGTGATTGAATGGTGGGTGGATGTAGCCACTTTAGTAATATCCGGTGCCGCAGGTCGGGTTTAGATATCAAAGCCAACAAAATAGGTAACTACTTTCCCCCTAATCGAAACAGCCTTCTATGGGGGATCTGTAGAGGAAGTGTATGCGGCAGGGAAGCCGCATCCAAGCCTACAAGGATGTATTTACGGCGTCTTCCGGAACAGATCACCCATAGAGGGGCGAGCAGTTACCAAAATAGTTTAGATTCATAGCTAAACCCTGGATTTCACTACCGCTTTACCGAAATTACAGGGAGGGTTTGTTTTTCACGATTTTTTGCTATACAGGTACTGAGGAGTAAACAGAACTTAGATCCGAAAAGCAAAATGAAACTGTCTATCCTATAAGGAGCGAGGATTCAATAATATACGCATCCTGATTTGTCTTATTGTCCGTCTTCTGCGTTGTCGCAACAGTTGCGTAGCCCTGCTATGCGCCTGTTGCTACGCTTTGAAGACAAACAATAATCCTGCGTCAATCTTTCGCATATTATTAAAACCTCGCTCCTAAGTAATGAACCTACTGTAATTATCTGCGGTCTATAGATTAACGACCGATTGGCGGCATAAATTATGAAAAATACGCTAAACCCAATGGGAACAGATGGTTTTGAGTTTGTTGAGTATACGGCTCCGGATACTCGCGCTCTGGAACATTTATTCTCTGAATTGGGTTTTACTGCGATTGCCAAACATCGCTCTAAAGATGTTGTTCTGTATCGACAGGGAAGTATCAATTTCGTAATTAATCACGAGCGGACTAGTTTTGCCCAGGCATTTGCGCAAATCCATGGGGCATCAATTTGTGCCTTTGGCCTGCGTGTAGCGAATGCTGCCGACAGTTTAGATCGGGCATTGAGCCTGGGTGCAGAACAACATACCGAAGAAGCAAGGCCGATGGAATTGAATATTCCGGCCATTCGCGGTATTGGAGACAGTCTGATCTATTTAATTGATCGCTACGGTGATCATTCAATCTATGATGTGGATTTTATTCCCTTCGAGAATGTAGATCTGCGGCCCAGTGGTGTTGGACTCACAGAAATTGACCATCTGACCCACAATGTACGCCAGGGGCGCATGGATGCCTGGGCGCAATACTACAAAAAACTATTCAATTTTCAGGAAATACGCTATTTCGACATACACGGTGAAGCCACCGGTCTAAAATCACGAGCAATGACCAGCCCCTGTGGGAAAATTCGTATTCCTATCAACGAACCCTCGGATTCAAAGTCGCAAATACAGGAATATCTGGATGTTTACCGTGGAGAAGGAATCCAGCATATTGCGTTGGCAACCGAAGATATTTATGTGACTGTGGAGGCGTTGCGGCGTAATGGTATTAAATTTATGACAGTGCCAGATCGTTATTACGAAATGCTGGACGAGAGGATACCGGGGCATCAGGAAGATATTCAACGACTCCTCAGTAACGGGATTCTCATCGATGGGTCGGTCAGTCAGAAGCATGGTTTATTGTTACAGATATTTACCAATACGGTAATTGGACCGATCTTTTTCGAAATTATTCAGCGCAAAGGCAACGACGGTTTTGGCGAGGGTAATTTTAGTGCTCTGTTTGAATCAATAGAGCGTGACCAAATGAAGCGCGGGGTGCTGTGATGCAAGGAATAAAATTTCCTAAAATCGAGGGTCTTTCTTCGCGTCAGGCGCATGTGGATTTACCGGAAAATACCTACGAACGTGAGCTGGGTCGCGAGGGGTTTTATGGTCCGGCGGCTCACATGTATCATCGGCACCCGCCAACCAGTTGGTCAAGTATTGAAGGCTGTTTGAGACCTCGCGCTTTTGATACCAAAAAACTGGATATTGATGTTAGAAGTCCCTGGGATGCTGTTGCTCTGTTCAAAAATTCGAATCTGGAAATTCGTTGCTTGCGAATGCGAAGGAGCATGGATCATCTGGTCAGAAATGCCGATGGTGATGAACTGGTTTTTGTGCATGCCGGTGCAGGAGATTTGTTTTGCGATTATGGTCACATGAGTTTTAGTGAGGGTGACTATATTGTTTTGCCTCGAGGAACCTGTTGGCGGATATCGGTAGAAACACCGTTGACACTATTGTTGATCGAGGCCAGTAATGACAGTATCTCTCTTCCGGAGAAAGGCATGCTGGGTCGTCACGCGATTTTTGATCCGGCAGTTCTGGTAACGCCTGTTATGGATGCAGGTTTTCAAGCTCAGCAGGACGATAACGATTGGCGGGTTGTGGTTAAACGGCGTGGCCAGTTAAGTACCATCACTTATCCATTTAATCCGCTGGACGCGGTTGGTTGGCATGGAACGTTGTCGCCGGTTCGTATGAACTGGCGCGATATCTGTCCGGTGATGAGTCATCGTTACCACTTGCCTCCTTCGGTTCATACAACTTTTATTTCAACACGCTTCGCGGTGTGTACATTTGTACCACGACCGTCGGAATCCGCACCAGAAGCATTGAACGTGCCTTTTTTTCACAGTAATGATGATTATGACGAATTGATTTTTTACCATCAGGGGCAATTTTTTTCCCGCGATCATATCTATCCGGGCATGATAACACTGCATCCCAGTGGTATACCGCATGGTCCGCATCCCAGAGCGCTGGCGAATGCTGCCCGACTTAAGGGCCGGCAAATTGATGAAGTTGCAGTGATGATCGATACCCGTGACGCAATGGAAGTATTACAACAGGCTCAGCAGCTGGAGTGGGAAGGCTATGTGGATTCCTGGAAATGAAACTGGCAACGATTAAATCGACAGGTCGAGATGGTTATCTGGTGGTGGTTGATCATTCTTTGACCAGGGCGGTACAAGTCTCAGAGATTGCATTGACATTGCAGGCTGCTTTGGATGGATGGAGTGTAGTGGCACCTGAACTTGAGCAGGTATACAACGCACTCAACCGTGGTGAAATGGAAGCACAGGTTTTTGATACAACTCGTGTCGCAGCGCCATTACCTAGAGCCTATCAATGGTTGGATGGTAGTGCATATTTAAGCCATGTCGAGCGCGTCAGGAAGGCTCGGGGGGCAGAGATGCCCTCAAGTTTTTTAACTGATCCATTGATGTATCAGGGTGGTTCGGACAGTTTTCTCGGTGCCTGTGATGCAATCGTAGCTGCAGATACAGACGATGGTATCGATTTCGAAGCAGAAGTCGCTGTGATTACCGATGATGTACCGATGGGTGTTACGCAGGATCGGGCCAGTGAACACATCAAATTGATCATGTTGGTGAACGATGTGTCACTGCGAAATCGTATTCCGGCTGAATTGGCCAAAGGATTCGGTTTTTTGACCGGAAAACCCTCCAGTGCTTTTTCTCCAGTGGTGGTAACGCCGGATGAATTAGGGAATGCATGGAGAGGACAGAAGTTACATGCGGAAATGCAGGTACACTGGAATGACACGTTGTTTGGTAACGCTGATGCAGGTGAAGATATGCAGTTCGATTTTGCCCAGTTGATTAGTCATGCGGCCACCACACGCAAATTACAGGCGGGAACGATAATCGGCTCAGGTACTGTGAGTAATCGAAATTTGGATAATGGTTTTTCCTGTATAGTCGAAAAGCGGGTGGTTGAAATCATCGAGCATGGCAAAGCAATGACCGAATTTATGCAATATGGCGACCGGGTACGAATAGAGATGTTCGACGCGCAGGGAGAATCAATATTCGGCGCGGTCTCGCAACGTGTAGAATCTTGTCCGTAACTCTTTATAGCTATTATCGCAGCTCTGCATCCTACAGGGTACGTATTGCCTTAAATCTGAAGCAAGTCGATTACACAATAAACCCGGTTCATTTGCTGACTAACGGTGGTGAACAATTTCGTCCTGAATTTTTAGAGAAGAATCCGCAGGGTTTGCTGCCGGCGCTCGAAATTGGCGATATAGTGTTGACCCAGTCCAGCGCAATCATTGAATATCTGGAACAGGCCTACCCGCATCCTCATTTATTGCCGTCGGATTTGATTGATCAATGTCAGGTGCGTGCGCTTGCACAGTTAATTAGCTGTGATATACATCCGTTGAATAATCTGCGTGTACTGAAATACCTTCGTTTTGAGGGTTTATCTGAACAACAGAAGGAGGAGTGGTATCGGCACTGGATATTCCAGGGGTTTCGAGCTTTCGAGGCACTCTTGACTCGGTATCAGTCGAGCGCACAGGTTTGTTTTGGCGATACACCCGGGCTGGCCGATGTATTTTTGATACCACAGGTTTATAACGCGCAAAGATACCATTTGGATATAGAATCTTTTCCACGGCTTCTTGCTGTTTATAATCACTGCTGCACATTGGTACCGTTTATTGAGGCAGCTCCGGAAAATCAGGTGGATGCAGAGGGTTAGTTCTATAGTTATAGTTGTCGTTTTTTTTCTCCCATGAGGGGTGAGGAAAATCGAAAAATTGAAATCAAGTTATACCGAAGCGTTTAAAGAACGGGCGATCAAAAAAGTATTGCAACGAGGCAAGATGGTACAAGATGTCGGCGTCGTATTGAACCAGGACAAATATCAGAAACCCTGCGGCGCAAGGTGAACTGAGAAGAACATGACGAAGTACCAGCCCAGTTCAAGCGGTGGGTATGGGCTGGGGGACGCAAATTGAAGAGATTAGAAAGAATGCGCAATGCTGAAAGCGACCTTTATCAATACTCATGAGGCTGTTTTTTTTAATGAGATCAACGTGTCGCCTACATTTTGATGAACAATTTCTAATATGGAAGATTGATTAACCTGGAACAAGCTTTGATGGATTTTAAACGGAAACCAAGCAGGATCAGAAATTATTTCATCAGTGGTCATTCGATCTCTATCATTAGAAAAGAATACTGACGCTAACAGCCAAGTGGCCAATTCTGGATTGTTGATCACGATTTTCTTCGGCGAATGAAAAAGACTCTTCGATTCTGGGATTAGCACACCCCATTCACCAAAGCTCTGTAAGAGTCTTGTTGTTGCTCGCCTTACGCTTTCGGTATCACCA
>Ga0114934_10000740_pt1 | contig 20786 bp, 14 predicted proteins | sample 4SBtaG_2_FD_99695 | JGI IMG/M metagenome (GOLD analysis project Ga0114934, IMG submission 99695) | Deep subsurface microbial communities from Kolumbo volcano to uncover new lineages of life (NeLLi) - 4SBTROV10_white metaG | ecosystem: Environmental > Aquatic > Marine > Volcanic ...
ATCTTTTCGCGAAGGGCGTTGTTGTAGAACCTTGAAAGAGATGACTATTCCTGCGATTCTACGCCTAGCCCTTCACGAAAATCCACGCACTCAAAACGGGCATTCTTGAACGTGAAAGGTATATTACCCAAAACCAGTACTTATTTTCAGCCGTTGCTCCGGCTAGAGTCTTGCGATCACCGCATCTGCGATTTCCTGAGTATCTGCTGAACCGCCTAAATCAGAGGTCAGGCGATCTTTAGACTTGATCACATCATTGATTGCCTGCCTGATTCTCTCGGCCTGATCCGTCAACTGTAAATGATCCAACATCATCGCCGCAGCAAGCGCGAGCGCAAACGGATTGGCGATACCTTTTCCGGCTATATCCGGTGCAGAGCCATGAACAGCCTCGAAAACCGCCATTTCATTTCCGATATTGGCTCCTGGAGCCAACCCCAAGCCTCCAACCAATCCCGCACACAGATCGGATATGATATCGCCGAACAGGTTAGTTGTTACAATAATGTCAAATTGTTCAGGATTGATTGCCAGCTGCATGCATGCGTTGTCTACAATCATTTCGTTGGTTTCGATTTCGGGATAGTCTGCTCTGACTTCACGGGAGACATCAAGAAAAAGGCCAGAGGTAGCCTTCAGAATATTGGCTTTGTGAACAACGGTAATTTTTTTCCGTTTAATTCGCCTCGCAAGATCATAAGCAAATTGTAGGATTCGTTTTGCGCCATCATAAGTAATTACGCTGACAGACTCGGCGCGGCGCCCTCCTTCCAGTACTCGTTGCTGCTCCTGAGAATACATGCCTTCGGTATTTTCCCGAACGGTGATTAAATCCACATTCTGATATCTGGATGAAACACCTTCGCGGGTCACCGCTGGTCGGACATTGGCATAGAGGTCAAATACTTTGCGCAAGTGTACGTTCAGGCTGCTAAATCCCCTGCCGACTGGTGTCGTCAATGGGCCTTTGAGCGCAATACCGCTGCTGCGAATACTGTCCAGAGCTTCTTCTGGCAAAAGCTCCTTCCCGGCATCCATCGCAGCTATTCCGGCGAGTTGTATGTCGTAGTCCAGATTGCAATCGAGGGCATCGAGAATTCGGATTGTTGCTTTTGTAATCTCGGGGCCAATTCCATCTCCAGGTATCACCGTTATTCTATGAATTTGATTCGTCATATTTCCAATCTCCTATCGTAAGAATTACTTGCTCCAACCCTCCTGGCTAACCAGGTAATTAGGACAAACATACACAAACAAATCCAGGTGATCGCTGCAATAAAAAATGAATGCGCACCGAAAATTATAATCGTGTCACCAGAAAGCAAAGAGGTCACCACAGTACATCTAATACCCAAAACAACTCAGGGTGAGACTTACAAATTTGTTTCAAGACCATACTTGCGAATCCGATAGCGTAATGTTTCTCGGGTGGTTCCAAGGGCACGAGCGGTCGCGGTAATGTTGAATTTTGATCGTTCCAGCGCATTTTGAATAATATACCGATCCATGTCGTCCAGATTCATAGCTCCATTCAGCGGGATAGTCAGACTTTCGCGGCTCTTTTGTTGTATTTCAGATAAATTTGCTTTCGCCTGTTCGCCAGGCAATTGTAACCATTCCAATGGAAACACCTGACCGTTCGAAAAGAGTACGCAACGTTCGATCAGGTTTCGTAATTCGCGCACATTTCCAGGCCATTGGTATCCACGTAATTGGTTCCAGACTTCCTCGGGTATAATTTTTACCTGCTTTGCCGACTTAGCATTGAATTCCGCAACAAGCAACGGTACCAGATTGTCCAGGTCTTCTGATACATCCCGCAGTGGCGGGAGGGTTAACTTAAACACACTAAGACGATGATAGAGGTCAGCGCGAAATTCTCCTTCCTGTGCCATTTCCTCCAAATCCAGATTGCTCGCTGCGATGATCTGAAGGTCAACCGATACCTCCCGCTCGCCACCCAGTCGCCGAATCTTGCGGTCCTCGATGGCTTTCAGTAACTTGACCTGTAATTCCATTGGCATATCGCCAATCTCGTCAAGGAACAAGGTCCCACCATCTGCTTGCTCGATCAACCCTCGATGAAGGCTACCGGCACCGGTAAAGGCCCCGGCTTCATGCCCGAATAATTCAGACTCCATGATCTCCCGTGGCAAGGCCGCGCAGTTGATTTCGATCAGTGGACCTTTGGCGCGAAGACCATTGTAATGCAGGATTTTTGTTGCTAAGCCCTTTCCGGTGCCCGTTTCACCGCCGACGATGAGCGCACTAAGTGGCACTTGCACCAACTTTAGAAGCAACTGACGGACTTTTTGCGCGGCTTCACTTTGACCGACGAATGCATCTACCGAATACCGTCGGTGCTGGTTTTCCGCCTGATCTGATAATTGCCTTTGTGCCTTGGCGGACCTCGCCGCACTGGCAACGACCAGATCCAGGCGTTCCATATCACAGGGTTTTTCCAGGAAGTCATAGGCACCCAGTTGCAATGCACGTACAGAATCAGGTACGCTGCCGAAACCGGTCAAAAAGAGCCATTCAGTAGAGGCGGCTCTATTGTCCAATTGTTCCATAAAATCAAGTGCATTTCCATCCGGTAAGTTCATGTCCGATAGCACTAAAATCGGATCGAAATGCAGTTTTGTGAGTGCTTGATTGGCTTCGCCCAGACTGGTAACCCACTCGACTTCATAAGCCATTTTTTGATAGCGACGGGTCAACTCTTTACCGAGCAGAGATTCGTCTTCGATAATCAGGAGGCGACCGGGCATTTTACAAAACGGTTTCAGGCAGTTCCAGAGTGACACAACCCCCGCGTGGCTGCAGATTGCGAAGTTTTATTTTGCCTCCCTCATCTCGGACAAATCGCTGGACAATGGCCAATCCGAGTCCTGTCCCGTCGACGCGTGTGGTGTAGAACGGGCGGATACCTTCGGCAAGCAGTTGTGCCGAAAAACCAGGTCCATCGTCAGTGATTTCAATATTTAGTGCATTGGTCTGCCGGTATGCATTGAGCTGAATCACACCGGTCGTATTACCGATAGCCTGAGCGGCATTCAGAATCAAATTCAAAAGGGCCTGACGGAGATTTGGTTCCGGAAGTTCACAGATGATATTCTCAGAAATATTCGATTTCAATGTGATGTTGGATGGAATCTGGTAACGGGTTAGCGAAATCAACTCATTGGCCAATTCGGCCAGTTTGAAACTGGTTAAATTGTTGGGTCTTTGCTTAGACCGATCCAGTAGACCTTTTAACAATTCCGCCATACGTTTAAGTTCCTTGGCAACCAAATCAAGCCGCTCCGCCTGACTAGGATCTGAGACCTCTGATCTAAGATTCGAACAACTCATGATGACGCCTGCCAGTGGATTACGCAGTTCGTGGGCTAAACTTGCCGCAAATTCACCTACCGCGGCTAATCTCTCGGCCTTGGAAAGACTGATTTGTTGGTCAATCACTGCTTTGGTGGCTGAACGAACTTTCTTATGCAACACTTTCGCATTCCGTTGATCGGTCTCTTTCAAGGCGCTTAGATACTCAATCATCAGATTGTAGTTCGTATAAACGGGCACAAGCAAGGGATCGACTTGTTCGATCGGGATCAACGTATAATCTTCGTAAGTCAACCGCAAAAGCAGTTCTTTTAAATCACTGAGTGGTGCAAGAACCCGTTTACGTAGATACCAGCTGGATACGATAAACAGAGCTGCTAGCATCATTCCAGCCATCCACAATTCAATGCGTGTTTCATAGCTGATCGTCTCCAGTAATTGATCGCGCGCAATGGTTTCATCATCCAACATTTGATTCATTGCGTTAAACGCGGTCAACAATTCATTACCAACAACTGATCGGTTATCGGCGAGCTTGCCGAGACGACTAAATCTTTCGGCGACTGATTCCAGCACTGCAGGTGTTTGCTCAGACAGATGGTTATCGATCTCGCGCAAGCGACGAAGCTGACTATGAAAAATTTGCAGGCGCTCCGGATCGATCGACGCTTCACCACTAAGAAAATTTACCAGAATTTTATGCACGCCGAGACTGGTTTCCTGAATGCGATGCGAATAACCGATATATTCATGCACTCGATCGAGTCGCGCCAGGTTTCTCCAGATCATGATTGCCAGCACCGTAAACGCCAACAGTAGAAGGGCCAGCAATGCAAGGCCGCGAAGTTGAACCGAGCGTTCAAAGAACAATTTAAAACCGGGTTTGGGTGACTTCATAAATCCGTACCAGTTTGAATGACGCGATCGCTTTCAGGATAGACTCCTGTCGATCTCCTTTCGTCGTATCGGTAAACAGTCTTGAGCTTGGCTATTGCATTTATCTCGAACAAATTCAAGCGCGAATTCAACCCTTTCCAATCAGCGACAAAAACCCGTTCATTAGTGCCAGCGGTGCAGGTGGACAACCGCGAATTGCCAAATCCACCGGAACCACATTGCTGACTGCACCGCAACTCGCATAGGAAACACCGAATTCACCGCCGCAAGCACCGCAATCCCCGACAGCAACAACCCATTTTGGATTGGGTGTAGCATCGTAAGTCCTTAGCAAGGCCTCCTGCATGTGCCGGGAAACCGGTCCGGTTACCAACAATACATCGGCATGGCGTGGTGATGCAACAAAGTGGATACCGAATCTTTCGATATTGTAATACACATTGTTCAGTGCATGGATTTCCAGTTCGCAGCCGTTGCAAGAACCCGCGTCAACCGCGCGTACCGCCAGGCTGCCCGCAAATCGTTGCGTGATTATATCCTTAAGCCGTGTGCCGACAATTTCGATCGCATCGTCTTTTTCAAACGGTGCAACACGCTCGGTACAGATGCCGGTGCGCAACACCTTGCCGTAGAGTCTTAGCATGATAACCTCATTTTATAAATCATGGCCCGAGTAAGAACCGTTAACGGATTTATTGCAAACAGGAAAATCGGGGACAATATTTTCAAGCACGATCTTTTCCAATGCTGGCCAGTTGATGATACTCGGGTCTCTCGGGTAATACCGGGCGATACGATTGTCCTGATCGAAGCGCACATAACATAGAATCTCGCCACGCCAACCTTCGACCAGACCGATTCCTTCAGCACCGGCGACAGGGGACTGCCATTGTGTGCATAAGTCGCCTGAGGGAATTTTTTCCATAGACTGCCTGATGAGATGAAACGCAGCCTGGATTTCTTTATAGCGAATCCAGAAACGCGAGGCCACATCGCCCTGATCTTCCACCGGTACTTGCACTTCAAGTTGATCGTAGGGCGGATAGGGTGCATTTCGACGCACGTCGAAAGACAGGCCCGAGGCCCGTCCAACATAACCCAGCGCCCCCAGTTTAGATGCGGTTTCGACGCTTAATACACCGGTGGTAATCAAGCGGTCTTCCAGTGATTCGGAAAAATCAATCAAGGCGACGATCTCGCCCAATTCTTTTTTCAGAATCCTGATAGATCGATCGGTATATGCGATGGACTCCATCGATAAATCCTGATTGACGCCACCCGGGATAATGCAGTCCATCAACAAACGATGACCAAACAGATGGTCATTATCCCGAACCCAATTTTCACGGAGTCGGCCAAACTGATAATTCGCAAATGCAAATCCGACATCGTTACAAATAGCGCCCATATCCCAAAGATGATTAATGATGCGCTCACGTTCACAGAGGATTGCCCGAATATATTGGGCACGCACAGGGACTTTCACGCCGACCGCGCGTTCCATGGCCATGCAAGCCGCCCAAGTGTGTCCGACCGTGGTGTCACCGGAGACACGGCCAGCAAGACGCGCAAGTTGTTCTGGGCTACGACCTTCGGCTATTTTCTCAATGCCCTTGTGAACATATCCGAAGCGCTCTTCGAGGTTTAAAATGGTTTCACCCACCGCTTGAAAGCGAAAATGTCCGGGTTCGATGATTCCGGCGTGAACCGGTCCGACAGGAATTTCGTAAACGCCAGATCCTGTTGCCGAAACAAATTTGTAGTCTTTGTCGGGTGGAGTTTTGGTAACCGGTTTGCCTTCAACGGGATACTTTTTGCGCAGGGGGTACGTGTCTTCCGGCCAGGCCTGATGACGGATCCAGCGTTTCGGATCCGGGTGATCCGTAAAGCAAATGCCGTACATATCCTGTATGTGACGTTCGCTCCGGTCGGCTGCCCAATAATAGAGTGCCTGTGATGGAAGCTTAGGACAGTCAGTTGCCACTTGGGTTCTGAGGATTACATAATCACCCTTTGTTTCCAACAATGCGTTGACCTCTAGTGTGTCGCTGTGATCCTCCGCCCAGACCGCCGCCCACCGAATACCTTCGTTTTCCGCGTACTTTGCACAGACACCCCAATATTCAGCGGCAATATCCAGTGTCCTGCAGGGTTCAAGATCGCTCTTGCGAATCGTCGCCGCAATAAAATCGTTCTTAAGGGCTTCGATCAGGGGTTTGAATCCTTCAAACGGTTTTTGTTCTCTGTTTTCATCGTTTTCTGACACAATGCTGTCCTCGCCTGCCCCGTTCAAAAGGGTGCTCCGCCGCTAATTAGCTGGGTCGCCTGTACAAACCATCCGGATAACGCAGCCGGTATCGCCAAGCCTAACCAAAGCACTAGAACTAAATGAAGATAAACTGGAAACATATTGGCTTCCACCGCTTGTTGACCTTTCGGCGCCGGACCATACACCATGGGGTGTAATTTTCCAAACAAGCCGGCAAATGCAACACCGATACCGAACAATAGCGGTAGTGTCAACCAGGGATAACTTTTCATTGTCGCCACCAATACCAGAAATTCGCTAACAAATACTCCAAATGGAGGGAACCCGGCGATCGCCAGCGTTCCGATCACAAGCGCCCAGCCTACGCCAGGTTGAGTGCTGACAATTCCGCGAATCTTTTCCATTTGCTGGGTTTTGGCGATTTGCGTGGCGTGGCCAACGGTCACAAAGATTGCTGATTTGGTTAAAGAATGAACGGTCATGTGCAGCAATGCGGCAAAAGTAGCCAATGGCGCGCCAATTCCAAATGCAAAGGTCATCATGCCCATATGTTCAATGGATGAATAACTAAATAGCCTTTTGATGTCTTGCTGGCGACTGAGTAACAGTACCGCAACCAGGAATGACAGCATGCCGAAGCCCATCATGAGTATCCCGGCTTCATCCGTCCCAAGCGATTTGTCGACGATCATTTTGCTACGCACAACCGCATACAGTGCATCATTGAGCAGCAAGCCGGAAAGTATCGCGGACATGGGAGTCGGGCCTTCCGAATGAGCGTCCGGTAGCCAGCTGTGCATCGGAACCAGACCGATCTTGGTGCCATAGCCCACCAACAGGAATACAAAGGCAATTTTTATAACCGCCGGATCGAGTTCCGCTGCGCGTTCAAATAATACAGTCCAGTTTAATCCGTCGGATCCGAGTCCTTGTAGCTGCTCGGCGGCGACAAACAGTAAAATGGTTCCAAAAAGAGCCAGCGCGATTCCGACCCCGCACAGAATAAAATACTTCCAGGCTGCTTCCACTGCTTCCGGTGTTCGATATAAACTTACCAAAAGTACCGTCGCCAAAGTTGCGCCCTCCATCGCGACCCACATCAATCCCATGTTGTTGGTGGTTAACACCAGAAACATTGCCAGCATGAATCCCTGATACATCGAGTAATAAAGCTGCAAGCGCCGATCAGTTAGCCGGCCGTGGAGCCTTTCGTTTTCCATGTACGGGCCGGAAAAGACCGACGTGGTTAAGCCAACCAGGGCAGTCAACACAATCAAATAGACATTGAAGGCATCGATGTAAAATAGTTTATCAGCCGATAATATAGGACCCTTCCCCAGTACAACCAGAGCAAGAATAAGGCTTACGACTAAAGTCGCAGCGTTGAACCACACATTGATCTTGCTTGCCCGCGACTGATTGCCCAATATACCGAGCACGACCATGCCGACGAAAGAAATCAGCAAGATCAGGTAAACTGCGATCATTCGGTTTCCTCCCTCAAACGGTTCAACTTATCCACATCCAGCGAGTCTATGCTGTCGCGGATTTGAAAGAAAAATACACCGAAGATCACGCTTGCCACCAATACATCGAAGGCGATTCCGAGCTCGACCACCATCGGCATGCCGTGCGTGGAGACCACGGCTGAAAAAAACAGTCCGTTCTCGATGGTCATAAAACCCACGACATGGGTCACGGCTTGTTTGCGGGAAATCATTAACAGCATTCCAAGCAAGATGCCAGCCAGACTTACAGCGAGCATATTGCTTGTCGCCAATGTCGACAGCTGTACCACTGGTAGGGTGACGTAATAGCTGAATACCACCAGGGAGACACCGAACAACATAATCTGGACGGGGTTTTCCACCGGGTCGACTTCGCGGTGCAATCTCATTCGAACTACCAGATAGCGTAATAGCCAGGGGATCATGATCGCTTTTAGCGCTAAGGTCAGCCCCGCGGAAATCAGCAAATGATGATTTCCGGTAATCAGCGCTACCATAGCCGTAGTACCGGCTAACAAAAGGCCTTGCAGGCTAAACAGGTTAATCAATGTGAGCAATTTACCCTGCGCCAGCATCATAAAAGTGGTGAATATGATCAGTGACGCCAATAAGGTGATTAGTTGCGGGTAATGATCGGGGTGCACTATATCCATTAGCTGCCTACCTCCATGATTATATGCATCAACAATCCAAGAACTCCGAGTAAATAGGCAAAACCGAGAAATTCCTGAACCAGGAACAAGCGCATTTTGGCCAATAGTGTTTCAATTAACGCCACAAATAATCCCAGTAGAGCTAGTTTGGCTACAATCATTCCAAGGCCCTCCAGCAGGGCCGGAAAACTGATTTCTTGCGCAATACCCCAGGGAAAAAAGACATTGGCCAGCAGAACCGTGTAAATCAACAAACGAATGTGCGCAGCCCATTCAATCAGTGCCAGATGACGACCACTATATTCAAGAACCATCGCTTCATGAATCATGGTTAATTCCAGATGCGTAGCCGGATTATCCACCGGTATTCGGCCGGTTTCGGCGACCGCCACCAGCGCCAGCGCCAGCGCGGCAAAAACGTAGGAAGGTCGGATGTCCTGTGGATGCAGCAGATTATATTCGATTGCTGCCGATAGATTGGTGGTCGAAGTGCTTACCGCCAAAGTAAAAACAGCCATCAGAAAAGCCGGCTCCGACAGCGAAGCGATGGTCATTTCCCGGGAGGATCCCATGCCACCGAATGCGGTACCGATATCCATTCCCGCCAGCGCTTGAAAAAATCGGGCCAGCGCGAAGAACCCCACCAACACGATCACGTCAGCCATTGCGGCAGTCGGCAAATGCACGGCGATCAGAGGCACAATGGATGTCGCCAGAACCGCAACCGAAAACACAATATAAGGCGTCGTGCAGAAGATCCAGGACGCTTGTTCCGCGATTACGGTTTCCTTGCGAAATAATTTGCTAAGATCCCGGTAAGGCTGGATCAGCGGCGGCGAAGTCCGATTTTGCAGATGACACTTGAGCCATTTGATCCAACCGACTAATAATGGCGCTAAGGCAACAAATAATAGTGTTTGCAGTAGATTCAGAAGCCAAATCATCAGCTGATCACCCATAATAAAAAGATCAAGGTAAAAAAGGAATAGGCTAAATACATTCTGATGTGGCCAGTTTGCGAGCGCGCGACTTGTTTTGACAGCCACCGAATACCGAAGCCGACCGGCTGATAAAAAACCCGCCAAAACCGGTCGCTGACATCAAGTTGGTAATGAATACCTGCGGCCTTGGTTTCCTGTGGAGCCACCATTTGTTTCTCGATACTCTCTTTGACTTCAAAGCTCGGTTGAAATATACGCCGGAACGGCATGGCGAAAGCGGTACCGGTATATTGCATGCGGGCGGTGAGTCCCCCAAATCCGCAATCCCAGGGAATCGCGCGCCGTATTGGCGTTGATTTACCGCGTGGATGTAGAATTTCGAAACTGACCACCCAGGCAACCAGCATTGCGAATAATACCGCAGGAGCAACGTAGGAAGCCGTTTCAGGAGAGACTGGCGTCAACCACAACCAGCCGGAAGCGTGAGCGCTGGGTAAACCCTGATGCGTAAGTTGTATTGAAACGCCCTCAATCAAATCAGATACCGGTGTCGGAAATACGCCAAACAGAAGGCACAGAAACGCCAGATATCCGGGGCCTGCCAACATCAATGACGAAGGACTTTCATGCGCATGTGCTGCGTGACGGCTGCGGGGCTGGCCGAGAAAGATCACACCGTACACCTTGACAAAGCAGGCCGCCGCGAGTCCGCCGGTCAGCGCCAGTACCGCTGCGGTTATTGGCACTAAACTGCGCAATACACCACTGTCAAGCACCGATGCCTGTAAGGCAGTTTGAAATGTCAACCACTCCGATACAAAGCCATTAAACGGAGGTAACGCCGAGATACTGATACACCCAACGAGAAACACCACCGCTGTTTTCGGCATACGCCGAATCAGACCGCCCAACCGTTCCATATCGCTCTCATGGGTCTGGTGCAAAATTGTGCCTGCACAGAGGAATAGCAGGCTTTTAAAAACAGTATGGTTAAGTGTGTGAAACAATGCCGCCACCATACCCAAAGCCCCCAGATGAGGATGACCCGTACTGTAAAAAACCATCGACAGGCCCAGGCCGACGAAGATAATGCCAATGTTTTCCACCGAACTATAGGCGAGAAGTCGCTTCAAATTATGTTGCATCAGAGCATACAATATACCCAGTACCGCAGAGGCACTGCCTAATACAAGGACCATGACACCCCATTCCCAATGTAGGTCGCCTAATAAATCGAAACTGAAGCGGATCAGACCGTAAACGGCTACTTTGAGCATTACGCCACTCATTAGCGCGGAAATATGCGATGGGGCAACCGGATGAGCTTCGGGTAGCCAGGCGTGTAAAGGCATGATGCCCGCCTTCATCCCGAAACCGATCAAGGCCAAAGTAAATGCGATATTTTCCCATAACGGTGCAAGTTGTGCTTCGCGCATAGCCGAAAAGGTGAATCCTTCGCCGAATCCCACCAACACACCGTAGGCCAGAATAATAAACAACGCACCAATTTCTGCCATCAGAAGATACAAAAATCCCGCCCGGCGGTTGGCCGAATTTTCATGCTCGTATACGACCAGAAAATAACTTGCCACCGACATCAGTTCCCAGGCGATCATGAAGAAGAACGCATCGTCCGCGATCAATACCAGTTGCATTCCGGCGATAAAAAGACCGGTGGGTAGCGCCAGCGCCCACAGGGGATATTTACCGTGTTCGTACTCCCGTACATAGGCTGGACCGAACAGGCTAACCGCCACCAGAGCCAAACCAATCACGCTGAGGAAAAATCCGGACAAGGCATCGATCCGTACATGCCAGTTCAGCCAAGGCAGCCCTAATGGAAGTTGTCCGGAAATATCCACTTGGGCAACTAACGCGATATAACCACCCGCGATCGCACTGATACCGGAGAGTCCAAGCAATAAAAAACTGACCCGCCGAAGCAATGCCGGATAGCGGTCGGCACCGAATCCGATCAATCCCGAAGACAGAGAAAGTAAAATCGAGATTGCGGTCAGCAGCATTGCCACTTGAGAACCGGCCACCGCCGCATAGCCAATAATCAGAATCGTACTGACAGCAGTGATAACGACCGTTCGGACATTGGCGTTGAGAATATTCTTTACGGCCGATTGACTGCGATTATATTGCTTTTTTAATTGGGCAACGCTATCGGCCGCTAAATCCCGAATCATCAGCGGGCTCCGTCTGTTGTACTTTGCTGCGCTGCACTCGGGCTGGGCTGAAATCCAACAGTTTGTTTCAGGTCCCTGTTTATATCAATCTTGCAAACACCGCCTTCCTTTATATAGTTTTCCGAGAATCTCTTAATAAATTCCATGGCGGTCTGGTCCAGAAAATAAGCATTCGAATAGTCAAAGATCACGCATTTCTGGGCCGGTAGGTCAGCGGTTTTTTCCTTTAACTGCTCAAACAGTTGGGCCGTCAACTCGGGTCGGTTCACGTTGATCCGAATGGTTTCCTCGTCCGGGTGAGTGATGGTGTAAAAATTGTCATTCAGTGTTTGAAACAGCGGCGCTGCATCGATTCTTTTACGAGCAGCCAGAGGGTGATCGGAATAGGCTTGGTGTTCGTCGAGCCCTCTAATCCCGCAGCTCCCGCCATGGTTGTTATAGTCGGTCATGAAGTCGTGAATATATTCCATGACCGTGTGGTCAATAAAATCCATATCAGACATATCCAAAATCAGACGTTTTTTTTCCGGCAACGAGCCCAGATCACTTTTTAGAGCGATAAAGTTCGAAAATACAACGGCTCCATGAATCTTGATTTCATACGCATCGGAACCCTGTTTTTCGACCTCATAAAAGGATTTGAATAGATTTGACAGGCTAACACCATGTATTACATGGATCAGTATCTTGGCAACGATGCCGATCGCAACACCGATTAACAGATCAGTTGCCAATACGGCAATAATAGTCAGCATAAAAAGCGCAAGTTGCTCGATGCCGATCCCCAGTGTTTTCGCGAATTCATGTGGAGAGGCCAGACGATAGCCGGTATAAACCAACAGTGCCGCCAGCGATGCCAGGGGTATTTCATGGATCAACCGTGGAAACAGCGCGACAAAGGTCAACATAAAAACCCCATGAAAAAAATTTGACCATCCGGTTCGCGCGCCGTTGTCGACATTCGCGGAGCTACGGACGATTTCCGAGATCATGGGTAATCCACCGAGCAAACCGGAAATAGAGGATCCAACCCCCAATCCTCTTAAATCCTTGTTTAAATCTGAATGGCGCTGAAAAGGATCCAGTTTATCAATGGCGGTTGCGCTGAGCAGGCTTTCGAGGCTACTGACCAGGCAGATTGAGATCACCGCAACCCAGAATGCAATGGTGGAAATCTTGGAAAAATCGGGAAAATAAAACCCATCGAGAAAATTTTCGGGGATCGAAACCAGGAATGCGGGCCCCACTTCGTATTCATGATCGACCGGAAAATGGAACAGATATTTATGGGTATGATCCAGGTCAAAAATCTGTCCAAATGCCATACCCAGCAAAACCACGGTGATTGGTGCCGGAATCGCTTTAAGAAAGGGAATGCGGACCTTTGGCCAGAGGATCAGCAGTATCAGCGAACAAACGCCGATCAACGCCACTTCCGGATTAAGATTGACGATGCTCGACGGGATTTCGGCAATCGTCTCTAATATTTCCTTGGATTCCGGGGTGACACCCAGCATGGTATGAAATTGCTTGGCCATGATGATTATGCCGATCGCAGCAAGCATCCCGTGTACTACAGAGGAAGGGAAAAACGCGCTCAGCTTACCAACCTTGAGAATCCCTAATACTAATTGAAGTATTCCGGCAACCACAATGGCTGCCAGAGCCATCCGATAGCCCTGCATCGGATCGCCGCCACCGAGGGTCTCCACAGCAGAAAGTGACACTACGATCAAGCCTGCCGCCGGACCAGAGATAGTCACGAAAGACCCATTGATTCGGGAGACCAGTAACCCACCCACCATGGCTGCGGTTATTCCGGCCATCGGTGGAAAGTTGGATGCCATTGCTATGCCCAAACACAAAGGTAGAGCAATCAAAAAAATTTGAAACCCCGCTAAAACATCGTAGCGCCAGTTTTCAAGCAACCCGGAAAAACCAACTTTGGGTGGCAGCAGAGTAGACGTTGAATTATTCATGACTCACCGATTTAAACGATCAATCCTCTGTACAAAGCAACTATCGAGCCAATTCGCAAGATACGAACTTATCTATTGATATTGCGTGGTTTATGTCATCGAAGGCAGCGCTTTTATGTTTCAATGATGGTTGATATAAACCACTGGAAGGTCGATTGGGTTTTATCAACAATTTGACATTGCGGCAATAACGAAAATCAAAGCAGACGGTGAAGTATCCATCGATGTTCAGCGAGTCGTTACCTCGTGAAAGTATTTGGAGACTGGGCGCAGCACACTCTCTTCGACACGCCAACTGTGAAATTGACGCCATGTGACCTCGCTCATTACCCATTCTTCATTAGAGTTTTTTTCAATAGAACCTCTTTCTGTGCTCCGATCCTGGACTTGATCGAGTGGAGTATCGCAGGCATCCGAAAAATCGCGTCCAGTCATTTGTGGGGGTGTTTTGTTGCGTAGCCATCTCCGAGCGGCAATAGTGTGGCGAAGCGGCACGAGTAACCCAAGGGAACGACCCCCTTAGTCCTATCTGTCTAATCAAAAAAGGGTAAATACTTCACAGATTTTTGGTGAATAGTTCAACGAAAAGAATGTATTGACCCGGTAACATAAAATCCTGGCAAATAATTTTGGAGATCATCATGGAAAACGAAGACAACATTGATTTAACTGCAATTGATTTTGAAGATTTAGACGACTTAGCCCTGCCAAGCCGTATCGATTGGGATAACGATGAAATGGGTAGTTTTTCGCTGGACGCTCTTGATTCAACTGACTGGTAATTGTTGATCAAGTACGGCTTCAATCTTTAATTGACGTTTATCTCAAACCGATAAGTGGCCATCTGCGTTGTTGCGCTCGCTTAAAATAGCGCAACGAGTCCGGCGCTCGCGCACCTGGAAGCTGACCACATCTCGACTTGGTCTAACCGTCAACAAACCTTGATGAAGTACTCGTCTGAACAACGACAATGTATCGACTTAGAGAGTATTGGTGCAAGCATCACTACAGTGCTTGTGTCAGGTGTCTATTGCTGTTTATTTCGATATAAGGATTCAACTATTTTAGTCACATCGATCAGTTCACCGACGGCGAACAAACCACTAAAGTTCTTTTGTAAGGCTTTCACCTTGTGGGGAACATTGCTGCGAAATTGGCTGGATTCAGAGGCCAGGTGGGTATCCTCATGCAATGGTTTTATAGCTGCCAATGTGCAGTGAAAAAACAAGTATTTTTCACTACGCATCGCCTGGGTAACAAAAACCGATTTTTCTTTGGATGTTTTCATATCTCGATCTGTCTGTGAAACCCATTGATAGCCTATGTTGCTGCGTTTTTGATAGCAATAAATCCCAAACCTCAAGCTTCCACCAATCTCGTTATTTCCATCCAGAAGCACCACACCCAGTCGTGCTGCCAGTTCCTGCAATATAGTCCCATCGTAACTGCCTTGCGGACCACTGAACTTCGAAAATATCCCTCGATTACTTTTACCGCTTAGGACAGCGGGCACGATTCGTTCACCATTCTTATCGCGCCCTAAAAAAAACGGCAAACCGAAAATATTGTTTCCCAATATGCCTGAATAGACAAATGAATTGAAACAATCCTTTTTATCGGCATCACAAACAGCAATCTTTTTCGCCTGCTGTTCGATGGTTTTATAAAAAAACTGATTAACGCTACGATCAACTGCACCCTTAATCAACATCAATCCTAAATTTGTATGCCCGACTTGATGGTCAATACGTACCACCCGATAAGGCAAACCTTCGAGAGATACATCTTCCACCAACTGATTCCAACGACGGTAAGTTATCCGCACACGTTCGTCGATTCTTGCCCGACAATTCAATGGCACATTAAGTTGTAGTCCCTCGCGGGAGACATCTATAGAATCAATTTCATATTCATCACCGGATCGAAACTCGATTAACAGAGACGTTTTTATTTTATAACGCGCTTCTGTTCGCTTTATTACAAAATTAAATGGATGAGCACTGATATTCACTTGGTTTGCATCTCGATGAATCTCAGGTGCTACAAATTCATTGTCCGGCACGACCGGTGAATGTTGAAATATTGAACTCACGTCGACAGTAAAGCCGATTTTTTGAAAATTCGTACTCTGTTGGATCAAAGTATCACTTTCTACAACATCCAATTCGTGCCCTTGTTCCTGCAATGCAGCGATTTGTTCGCTGTCCAGAGGTTTTATTTTTTTCGATACCAGTAAAACGATCCGCCACTCAGAACGCTGTTTCAACCATGCAACGATGGTATTTATCGATACGCCGGGGCAGTCTGCATTACAAAATGTAAAAGTTTTGTCTCCATCGGTCCACATATAAACCAGCATCATGACCGACTTATTATGACCGAGTAGATATTCCGAAAAATTTTCCAGCGGAGAAAATTCGGAGTCCCGTTCATCTCCACCCAACTTCAAGGCCAATGCCGATCCGGCAGAACTGTGTATGATATCTATGGAATTGTCCCGAAACCAAAACACCGGATAACCAAGATTAAGGCTGAACAAGCGTTGATAACGTTCCACTGTATAGGTATATAAGCGATCATCCAGATTTACCTTGGAACCATGATTAGCCACCTGCTGCAACCATCCATGCATCCAATCTGTATATAGTTCGTCCTCACTCTGAATTCGCTTGAGCACCAAATGCGTGGCACTTTCGTTTTGGACAACATGCTCCACGTGATAGGGCACTTCCAACAAAAATTCATGCTGATGCTCAGCATACAGACTTTCAAAATCAATAATCGCCACGTCACCTTCTGATACACACGAAAGCCTTTTTGCGACAACTTTTATCGCATTTACAGACACATTCAGTGTGGTTGCCTTAAATGTCAATTCGCCAATTTGCAATTTAACAGCCGTAGCCACCATCACCCGATCTTCTTTACGTGCAATTATTCGATCTAAGGGTATCACCTCGGTAATGGATTTCCCTGCCCTGCCAACAGTATTCGCATCACTCGCCATAGAGGCCAAAGTTTCAACCTTGCGCGCCTGATCCAATCGAAGCATCAACTGTTCATAAACCCGAATTGTGTATTCACCAGCACTTTCCGCCAGCAACTCCTTAAACCACAATAATGACCGATCATCCAGGTAATGAGTTCGATCATCCAATTTAAGTGGAAAACACTGCCCCGATACTTTAGCACGCAGATCGATGGTTCTATTACATAACTTTGCAACGCGTTCCTGTTCCATACGTTGCAAAAAAAGTCGATTTCTTTGTTGTGTTCCAGCTTTGCTCATATTATTTTCAGCTACGGGTAAAAGATCTGCAGAATATCCGAAAAGATCTTCTGTCAGTCCTTTAAGAATAGAAAAAACTCGGGCTAATTCAAACAATAAGCAAGTGTAATAAAGTATTGTGAATTTTATCGAGAACACAGAACACTGATTTATCCTGTTATTGCAACAGAATCATGCATTTGTGTTTACAAAAATTAGCCACGTACTACGTGTTATATCAAACACTTAAAATGGCTTCCTGAAATATATTGAACCTGCAGACTATTCTGGATAATTTATTTCTTAATTTCCATCCCGGGTGATTCCCGCATCATCCAGCTATACACGCGTTTGTTCAAAGCACCCTCGCTATGAATAAATTCTTTATCTCTGGCCTGCATTTGCAATTGTCTGAAACCAACGTTTTTTTTCATCAACTGGCGTCGCTTTTGGGAACCGATACTCTGGGATAACGTATCTCTACGCGCATAAATATCCAATAGCGGTAATTTTATCTCTACCATCTTTTTAAACACCGAGTCGACCGATTCAAGGTTATCAAACGCAGTTAATCCGACCAAAACTGCTGCCCTGACAGGGCTGTCCTCATTGCTCGCTAAATAATCAATCACCATTAATGCACCCAGGCCATAGCCAACCAACACTATATTTTCGATATCTTTTTTAACAATCCAGTCAATCCCGGCCTTAATACGCCCCCCGGATTCTTCAATCAATGACAAATAGCGCTCTATACCCGCTCCCGGTCTGCGAACCGGCATCTGCAAACTTAAGGAAACCCAGCCCCATTCAGGAAACCCACGACGCATGGGCTCAACAGAACCCCGTTTATTCAAATGGCCGCCTACCCCGTGTACCACCAAAATAGCACCCTGCGTTTCTTTTCTTTCTGTCGCTGAAAAAAGTGCTAAAAACTCACGGTCGTTATCCTTTAACCAATGAGCCTCACCATCCAATACAGATTTTTCAACCGATCGGATGAGTTCCTGTTCGTACATTTGGTCTGAGGCAAGCGTGAGGGTTGGGAGCAGGAAGAATAGTAATTGAGTGGTTATTAAGGTTCTCAGAAACCAGTAGTATATTCGAATTACCCAACACCCGTTATTCAATCTTCTTTTGCGAAAGAAGTTCTGATAGGCAATATGACGACAATCGAGAATCACTGTACGGACTCCTACTTCTGTATCTCATAGATATATTTAGTATAATATCTCTAGAAAATTAAAACCGCTAAAGGCTCATTCTTAAGTTGCAATCTACTCTAAAAATTAGGTTGTTGGGGTGCAAGCCATTGATTGTTTGGGACGCGTGAATACATCCATGTAAGCTCTGCTGCAACATCCCTGTTGCAGAAGCCCAAACAATCAACAGCTTACACCCTCAGTAAAATATACGCTAAATAGATATATCGCGATAAGTATAGTTCGTATAGATTGAGAAACAGGCTATTCACTCTTTAAAACAACCACCCACAGTTTTAATCGGTGTGAGTACTACAGTGCGATGAAGATTAACGGTGGATTTGCGTTTGGTGCTGGCGGGGATATTTATGATCGGGACATTTTACTGGGAGAGGGATTGTGGTGGCTAGTTTGCGTTCTGTACACTGTCTTATTGTTATTGCTTCTTGTGTCTTACTGCTACATGCTTGTTCGACTCCGGCTCCCACTAATATACAAAACCCTATAATAGCTAAACAAAAAAAAACACCATTTCTGCAAATCGACTCGGGTGGTCATAGCAGTAAGATTAGAGATATCATTTTCAGTAAAGATGGGCGTACTCTGGTCTCAGCAAGTGATGACAAAGTAATTCGGGTGTGGGATCTCCAGCAACGAAGAACCGTACGCACTATCCGCGGGCAGATTGGAGTGGGAAATGGGGGGAAAATCTATGCGATGGCGCTGTCTGCTGATAATCATTGGTTGGCGGTAGGTGGTTGGATGGCGGAAGGATATGGTGTAAATGATGAGGCTGTTGCAAACATTCGCCTCTACGATTTCGCCAGTGGTACACTGGTCGCCTTACTCAAGGGACATAGGAAGTCGGTCGTTTCCCTAGCATTTTCACCGAATGGGCGTTGGTTAGTATCGGGCGCGGCGGATTCCAATGCCATCCTATGGGACGTAAAAACCCAAACACTTCATCAACGTCTATCCGTGCATCCCGATGATATCAATGTAATCTATGCTGTTGCCTTCACGCCCGACAGTCAGCGCGTAGTAACCGGCGGCTTGAATCATAGTTTGAACCTATGGCGTGTCGCAGATGGGTATTTGATACAAACCATTAACATGTTCAATAAGGAGTTAATAGCCAATTCTTTAATACGACATCGCAATCAGATACTTGACGTTGTCGTCGCACCCAATAATCGTATTATTGCTGGTAGCCTGGATCATAGCATTCGATTCTGGGATGGGGACACAGGCAGATCTCTTGGAATATTAGTTGATGATGTGGGAAAAGAGATTACTTCACTGGGAGTGAGTACGGATGGTGCGTTTTTATTGGCAGCAGTAGGACTTCAGGAGTCAGAAACTCACCTCTACCGCCTCAGCGACGGCAAACGCCTAGAACACTATCGCGAACACGACAATATCGTACTTGCCACCGCACTATCGCCTAATAGTCGCTGGGCAGCGGCAGCGGGCGGGAGCGATAACAGTATTCACATATGGCCGATACCGCAGGATAAACGGCATTATCGGCTAGGTGGTGTGGGCAATACAATTTGGGCAGTAGGTTTTGATCCAGATAGTGGGAGTATTTTTTGGGGTAAAACTCTTGATAAAAAGAACATTAACCACCGTGGCCCTTTGGAATTTCAACTTCACCTGCCCAATAGCGATGCCCCGCTGAGAACTTCATCACTAGGCAGCCCACAGCGATTAAATCAAGAGGAAGTACAACAAAACACGACAAACAACAATTTTATCCGTGCCCGTAGTCACAATCAAGACTGGCGATTAACTCATCAGCAGGGTGGGTATTATAATCATAATGCAATCCTGAACATTGAACGTCAGAATGAAACAGTAGCACAGATAATACGTGATGCAACAACGGGTTACGACCACCGTGCTTATACCTTCACCAGGGATAGTCAGAGCATAATTTCGGGAGGTTCAAACGGCGCACTCACACTCTATGACCGTAACGGCAATAACCCACGTTCATTCATCGGCCACACCAGCGATGTCTGGTCAGTGGCAGTCTCTGCCGATGGTCGTTTTCTGGTTTCGGGTTCAGCGGATCATACCGTACGTTTGTGGAACGTTGAAACCCAGGAGCTGTTAATGACGCTGTTTCACGGTCGGGCGAATACAGAAGATGCACAGGAGTGGGTCACATGGACTCCCCAAGGCTATTACAGCGCATCCGTGAATGGTGATTCCATGATTGGTTGGCAGATAAACCGGGGGTTGGATCATGCAGCGGATTATGTCACTGCGGCACAATTGAAAAAGCATTTTTATAGACCGGATATAATTGCCGATGCCCTTCGCTTGGGCAGTGCAAAATTGGCAGTCGTTCGAGCGCAGGATACCTCGTATACTTTGGCGGATTTATTGAAAAAACCACCACCTCGCTTTGTAAATATTCGGCCACCCCATCCATTCTATAAATAAAGTACGGGACACAAGAGGAAAAATGATGTATAAACTAATCCATGGAAGGTACGATCAGCAGCGACAACCCGGCTGAATCCCATCAAC
>Ga0114934_10000741_pt1 | contig 20777 bp, 12 predicted proteins | sample 4SBtaG_2_FD_99695 | JGI IMG/M metagenome (GOLD analysis project Ga0114934, IMG submission 99695) | Deep subsurface microbial communities from Kolumbo volcano to uncover new lineages of life (NeLLi) - 4SBTROV10_white metaG | ecosystem: Environmental > Aquatic > Marine > Volcanic ...
GATAAGCTGATTAAATCTACGAATTCCCAGTTTAGACATAATTTCTCTAACTTCTTCGGCAATAAACATAAAAAAAGTTATAACATGTTCAGGTTTTCCTATGAAATTCTTTCGCAATTCAGGGTCTTGTGTAGCTATCCCTGCAGTGCAAGTATTAAGATGGCAATGACGCAGCATTATGCAGCCCAGTGAAATTAGTACAGCAGTTGCAAATCCAAATTCATCTGCTCCCAGTAAAGCTGCAATAACCACATCCCGCCCTGTTTTCAACTGTCCATCAGCCTGAATCCTTATTCTCTTTCTCAGTCCGTTTAGAACTAATACCTGCTGTGTTTCTGCAAGACCCAATTCTAAAGGAAGTCCGGCATGCTTTATTGATGTTAAAGGTGAAGCGCCTGTCCCGCCTTCATAACCGCTTATTAGAAGTCTATCGGCTTTCCCTTTTGAAACTCCGGCAGCAATAGTTCCTATACCAATTTCAGAAACTAATTTAACGCTGATATCCGCTTTGGGATTTGCATTTTTTAAATCATAAATTAATTGTGATAAATCTTCTATCGAATAAATATCGTGATGTGGCGGCGGCGAAATGAGAGCAACGCCCGGGGTTGTGTATCGAGTTTTTGCTATTTCTTCACTTACCTTATGAGCAGGCAAGTGTCCGCCTTCACCCGGTTTTGCACCTTGAGCCATCTTTATTTGGATTTGATCCGCATTAACAAGATATTCTATCGTAACTCCAAACCGTCCCTGTGCTATTTGCTTTATTCCGCTTCTTCTCAAATTTCCATTGCCGTCAATTTTATATCTACCAGGATCTTCGCCTCCTTCACCCGTATTAGAAATTCCGCCTAATTTATTCATTGCTATGGCAATAGTTTCATGTGCTTCTTTGGATATTGAACCATAGCTCATTGCACCGGTGGCAAACCTTTTAACAATTTCTTCTGCAGGTTCTACCTCTTCAATTGGTATCGATTTTCGCACACGAAATTCTAACATAGAACGAATTGTAGCATAATTATTTTTAGGATTATTTACCAGGTTTGAATATTTTTTGAATTCCTGATAATTATTTGTACCTACAGCAAAACGAAGAGCAGCTATGGTTTCGGGGTTCCACATATGCAATTCACCATTTTGTCGCCATTTATAATATCCACCTTCATCCAATAATGAATTTGAATGAGGTGTTTTGGGGAAAGCTGCATTGTGTCTCAAAAAAGATTCTTCAGCAATCACTTTTAATCCTATGCCTCCAATTCTTGATGGGGTGCCGGTAAAATATTTATTTATTACTTTTTGATTTAAGCCAACCGCTTCAAAAATTTGTGCACCGCAGTATGACATTATTGTGGAAATTCCCATTTTAGATATTATCTTATATAATCCTTTTGTTGTTGCCTTCAAAAAATTTGCACGAGCAGTATCGTAAGTAATATCCGAATTAAATAGATTATTTTTTATTCTAAAGTGTGTTATGTCAAAAACCAAATAAGGGTTAATTGCATTTGTCCCAAATCCCAAAAGTACAGCAAAATGATGAAGTTCCCGTGCCTCACCGGTTTCGACAATAATACTAACTTTGGTTCTTGTTCCTTTTCTTATTAAATGATGATGGAGACCGGACGATGCAAGCAAAACAGGAATTGCAATACCATGTTTGTTTACACCTTTATCGGAAAGAATTATTATTGAATAACCCTGCAATATTTTTTTGTCAACTTCCTTAAATAAGTTTTTAAGTGCTTTTTTCAGTCCGTTTTTATCTTGGTTTTTATCAAATAAAAGTGAAAGGGTTACGGCTTTTAGATTTGTTTGATCTAACGATTTAATTTTTCTAAGATCATTATTACCGAGAATCGGGTTGGTAAGTTTTAATCTTTGGCAATGTTCCGGTGTTTCTTTTAAAAGATTTTTTTCAGCTCCCAACATAACAGTCTGCGACATAACAATTTCTTCACGGATTGCATCAATAGGCGGATTTGTTACTTGTGCGAAAAGCTGATGGAAATAATTAAAAAGCAGTTGAGGTTTTTTGCTCAATACAGCCAAAGGTGTATCTGCTCCCATTGAACCGAGAGCTTCCGTACCGTGCAAAGCCATAGGTGAAATAATTAAATTAACGTCCTCCTCGGTATAACCGAATGCTCTCTGCAATTCCATTATTCGTGATTCACTAATATGTTCGGTTTCGCCGGGGTCCTCAATATCTTCAAGAGTAATTAAATTTTCTTTTATCCATTTTGAATATGGATTATTGTGAATGATTTTATTTTTTATTTCAGCATCTTCTATTATCCTGCCTTCGGCAGTATCAACTAAAAATATTTTCCCGGGCTGAATTCTTCCTTTGCTGATAATATTTTTTTCAGGTACTGCCAATGCACCGGCTTCCGAAGCAAGAACAACACGATCATCATCCGTTATATAATATCTCGAAGGTCTCAGTCCGTTTCTATCCAAAACAGCTCCAACATATCGCCCATCGGTAAAAGATATAGTTGCCGGTCCATCCCACGGTTCCATCAGACACGATTGATATTTATAGAAATCTTTTTTCTCAGGCTCCATATTTTTGTCGCCATCAAATGCTTCAGGTATCATCATCATAATAGCATGAGGAATTGATCTTCCTGCCGCTACTAAAGCTTCCAAAGCGTTGTCAAAAGCTGCAGAATCGCTTTTACTCGGGGCGATAATAGGAGAAATTTTAGAAAGATCGTTCCCAAATAAATCACTCGAAAACATTTTTTCTCGTGCATTAAACCAGTTTACATTTCCTCTTAGAGTATTTATTTCACCATTATGAGCAATCATTCTGAACGGGTGGGCTAAAGCCCATGTAGGAAAAGTATTTGTACTATACCGTGAATGAACAAGTGCAATAGCAGAAGCCATTGATGACGAATTAAGATCAAGAAAAAATTTATCAAGCTGACTTGATTTTAGTTGCCCTTTATAAATTAAAACTTTTGAAGACAAACTACATATGTAGAACATATTTTTGTGAGTTAATTCAGCATTACGAATTTTAATTCCGGTTTTTTTTCGAATTACCAGCAATTTCCTTTCAAAATCTTCTCTATTGGTATAAGAATTCCTTCCGATAATAACCTGTTTAAAGAATGGCATTTCAGATTTTGCCACTCTCCCTATTTGTGAATCATCAAAAGGGACATCCCTCAAACCGATAAAATTTTGTCTTTCTTCGTAAACCACATTTTCAATTATGCTTTCTATTGTGTGTCTATCTTCTATTTGATGAGGCAGAAAAAGCAGCCCAACTCCGTAATCACCGAATTCCGGCAGTTCTAATTCTATTCGCTCACATTCCTTTCTGATAAAGAGATCAGGGATTTGAATGAGAATACCTGCACCATCACCGGTTTCCGAATCGCTGCCGGTAGCACCTCTGTGCTCAAGTTTTTCTAACATTTTAATTCCATCTCTAATAATACTATGGGATTTTTTCCCTTTGATATTTGCTACAAACCCAACACCACAAGCATCATGCTCAAATTCCTTATTATATAATCCATACTTATTTAAAAATGCTGCTTCTTTTATCATCTGTAAAACTCCCGTGTTTTATTAACTGTATTTTGAGATAGAGAGGAAATTTAATTATCCGTGCACATGTCGGCATTGCCGTAAAAACAGTCCTAAAGTTTAATGGCTACTTAATTCAACATTAAAATTATTTTTTCTACACTCTTTTTAGACTTAAATCATTTATGTTTTTGAATAATTTATAATTTATACTATCTGAAATAGCCTGCAGGCTTGCATGAATGATATTCTCATTAACACCTACAGTTGACCACGTACCTGAATTATCAGACGATTCAATCAATACCCTAACTTTGGCTGCAGTCCCATTGTTCTCGCCCAATACTCGCACCTTGTAATCCACTAATTTAATTTCGGCAATTTCCGGGTAAAATCTTTGAAGTGCTTTTCTTAAAGCATTATCAAGTGCATTTACAGGACCTTTTCCGTCTGCCGCAGTATGTTCGGTTTCGCCATTAACCACTACTTTTAATACGGCTTCTGCATAATCTTGTCCATCATCACTAAACATTACTTCAACACTGGCATATTCAATATGGAAAAATTTATCAAATTGTTCGAGATCATTTCGTAATCGTAATTCAAATGAAGCCTCGGCACCGTCAAATTGATACCCTTCATATTCTAATGATTTTATATTAGCAACAAATTTTTCACTAAATCCCTTTTCTAACGGAAGCATTATTCCAAGCTCTTCAGCTTTGTATCTAAGGTTGCTTTGCCCTGATAAATCAGAAATTATAACTCTTTGTTTATTCCCAACTGTTTTAGGTTGAATATGTTCATACATTCTGCTGTCCTTTAATACGGAACTAACATGAATGCCTCCTTTATGAGCAAAAGCGGATTTACCGACAAATGGGGCCCTGGTATTTGGAACAAGGTTCATTATTTCGTAAATATAATTTGAAACAGCTGTAATATTTTCCACATTAATATTATTGTAGCTGTCATATCCCATTTTTATAATTATATTGGGAATTATACTGCACAAGTTTGCGTTTCCGCATCGCTCACCGACTCCGTTAATAGTGCCTTGTATGTGAACAACACCTTCGTTTACCGCAGCGAGAGTGTTTGCGACTCCAAGTCCACCATCGTTATGTGCATGAATACCAAGTTCCAAATCTATATTTTTCGACACAGCTTTTACTATTTCAGAAATTTCATTTGGTAAAGAACCGCCATTTGTATCACAAAGTGTAATTATATCAGCTCCTGCTTTTTCAGCAGCTTTTATCATTTTTAATGCAAATGAAGGGTCATCTTTATACCCGTCAAAAAAATGCTCCGCATCAAATATGATTTTTTTATCAAATTGTTTAAGATAATTAATTGAGCCATATATAAGTTTTTCATTCTCTTTGTCAGATAAGCCAAGAGTTTTTTGAGAATGAAATCGCCAAGTTTTTCCAAAAATTGAAATAATTTCAGTATCAGCCTCAATTAACTTTTGTAAATTATTATCCGATTCTATCTTATCCGGAGACCTGGCGGTAGAACCGAAAGCACAAACTGTTGCGTTCTGCAAATTTAATTCTTTAACTCTCTGAAAAAATTCTGCATCTTTCGGATTACTCCCGGGCCAACCTCCTTCAATAATATCAATACCAAATTCATCAAGTTTTTGGGTTATAATTAACTTATCATGCAATGATAGGCTAATACCCTCACCCTGTGTTCCATCTCTTAATGTAGTATCGAAAAACTCAATTTTACGCTTCATTTATATCACCTTGTTTAATTATATCATTGATTTTTGTCTTGCATATTCAAATAATCCGCCCGCTTCTATTATAGGGAAAATTTCTCCAAGAGGTTTAAGTGAATATTGCTCTTCCCGTGTAATATTTTTTATTATATTGCTCTCAATATCAACCAATACCTCATCGCCGGTTTTAAATTTATTAAAAAGTTTTTCTTTACATTGGCAAGGGACTAAAAAGCCGCCATCAACTGAATTGCGATAGAATATTCTCGCATAAGATTCGGCAACAATTATTTTTACTCCTGCTTTTGATAGTGCATATGGAGCATGCTCACGCGATGAACCACAGCCGAAATTACTACCGGCGAGAATTATCTTGTATTCGGAATCAAATTTCCCCTCTTTAATAAATTGCTTGTTTCCTTCAGGAAGTCCGGAATTCGCCATCGGAACACCGGAGAGTGCAAATTTCCCATACAATTTGGCTTCGTTTTCATCGTCCATTCTGTAAACTAAATGTTCTGCCGGAATAATCTGATCTGTATCAATATTATCTCCAAGCACAAAAACTTTCCCCTTAATTATTTTTTCCATTCAAATACTCCTCATAAAAAATCACGCGGATCGGTTATTACTCCTTTAATAGCCGATGCAGCTACAGTTAAGGGCGAAGCTAAATAAACTTCAGATTTTTTGTTTCCCATACGCCCCGGAAAATTACGGTTTGTTGTTGAAATAATGATATCCCTTTCTTGTGCTCGTCCAATTGTATCACTTGGTCCTCCTAAACAAGCAGCACAAGAAGATTGGGCTAAAATACAGCCTGCATTTTCAAATATTTTTTTTAGAGAAATACCACCAAATGTTTCACTTTCTAATTTTGATGCTACTTCAGTTGTAGCCGGAACAATAAAAGTAGGAATTTTCACATTTTGACCATATAATATTTCTGCGGCAAATTGAAAATCCGTTAACTTGCCTCCCGTACACGATCCTATGTAACACTTAGTTAATTTTTTGCCTTGCACATTTCTTACTTTATCTCGATTATCAGGGCTGTGCGGTCTTGCAACAACAGGCTCCAGTTTATTTACATCAAATACGTATTTACTATAGTATTCTGCGTCTTTATCGGAATAGAATAATTCATATTCTTTACTTGTCCGCTTCTTCACCCATTTTTCTGTTACTTCATCGGCAGCAATAATTCCACTCATAGCACCGGCTTCAATTGCCATGTTTGTCAATGTCATTCTTTCAGGCATGCTAAGATTAGAAACAGCTTCCCCATCAAACTCCATTGTGCGATAAGTAGCGCCATCTGTTGTAATGTCTCCAAGTGTATGAAGAATTAAATCTTTAGCAGTAATATATTTTGGTAAACTCCCATTAAAAGTAAACTTCATTGATTCAGGAATAACTTCCCAAATTTTTCCGGTTCCCAAAATAAATGCAGCATCCGTATTGCCCACGCCTGTTGAAAACATACCGAATGCACCGGATGTGCAAGTATGAGAATCCGTTCCAAATAAAACTGTTCCGGGCAAATCATATCCTTCTTCGGCAAGTGCAACGTGACAAACTCCTTTATAACGCTCCGAATCTACATCATAATAATTTTGTAAATTATATTTTTCTGCAAAAGCACGGAGAATATCAATATTTCTGTTGGCGTGTGTATTTTTTGTAAACACATAATGATCAGGAAAAATCACGAATTTATCCTTATCCCATATTTTTGCTTTTTCACGAAATTCATGCTCCCATATACCTATTGTTGGTGGTCCGCAAACATCATGAGTCATTAATACATCCACGTTTAGCCAAACATTTTCTCCGGGAGTTACTTCCTTTTTACCGGCAGATTTGGCTAATATTTTTTCTGTAATTGTTTTTCCCATAATTCTCTCAAACGGTTTCGGTTATTTTTTCTGTTTTTAAATTAGATAAGTGAGACTTAAATGCTTCCCTATAATTAATTGCTTCTACATAGGCAAGGGCACTTGCTTCAATTATGTCCGTTGATACTCCTCTGCCTGTAAAAGACTTATCCTCATATCGCACGCGGATAAGAACCTCGCCCATTGCTTGTCTCCCGGATGTAACGGAACGAACATGATAAGCTTCTACTTTTGGTTTAATTCCAATTGCTCTTTCAACTGCTCTTAAAACACAGTCAACGGGTCCATCCCCGGTTGAAGATTCGGTAAAGACTTTATCGTTAAATTTAATAGAAACAGTTGCTGTGGGTATCGAAGAAGTTCCGGAGTTAACCTGAAGGTATTCGAGTGAATACAGACCATGTTTTTTACGTATTTCATCACCCATTAATATTCTGAGATCATCATCAAATATTTCCTTTTTCTTATCTGCAAGTTTCAGAAATCGATTATAAATACGCTGCAATTTTTCTGATGATAAAATATAACCTAATTCTTTCATTCGTGCATCCAAACCATGGCGACCGGAATGACGTCCTAAAATTATTTTTGTACTTTGAACTCCAACTGTTTCCGGTTTCATAATTTCATAAGTCTCGCGGCTTTTCAACATACCGTCTTGATGAATTCCACTTTCGTGTGCAAAGGCATTTTCGCCTACAATAGCTTTATTCGGCTGAACTATTATTCCGGTAAATCCAGAAACTAACTTACTTGACTTAAAGATTTCTTTTGTGTTAATGCCGGTATGATATTTTAATTTATCTTTACGAACAAATAATGCCATTACTATTTCTTCGAGCGAAGCATTTCCTGCACGCTCCCCAATTCCATTAATAGTACACTCGACTTGGCGTGCTCCATTTTCGATTGCTGCGAGTGAATTGGCAACTGCAAGTCCTAAATCATTATGGCAATGAACACTAATTACAGCTTTATTAATATTACTTACGCGTATTTTTAGTTCAGCTATCATTTGCCCGAATTCAAAAGGTAAAGTGTAACCTGTAGTATCAGGAATATTAATCGTTGTTGCACCCGATTCTATTGCAGCTTCAACAATTTCAGACAAATAACTAATATCAGTTCGTCCGGCATCTTCAGCTGAAAATTCAACATCGTCACAAAATGTTTTGGCATATTGAACGGCATCAATTGACATTTGAATAACGGTTTTCCTCTTTTCGTCAAGAGTAGCACCATAGCTATTATTTCCAAATTTACCAAGTATATGATAATCCGATGTGCTTGAAAATGTATGTATTCTCTTTTTTTCTGCATCGGCAATTGCTTCATAAGCAGATTTAATATCAATTTCTTTAGCGCGGCTTAATGCGGCAATGGTTACTGTGCCTATTTCACCGGAAATCCTTTTTACTGCTTCAAATTGGTTAGGCGACGAAACCGGAAATCCGGCTTCCAGGACATCAACACCTAATTTTTCCAATTGTTTTGCAATTTCTAATTTTTCATAAACATTCAAAGCTGCACCCGGCGATTGTTCACCGTCTCTTAGTGTAGTATCAAAAATTATTATTCTATTAGTTGACATAATTGATCCCTATAATATTTTTACAACAAAAACATCCCTACTGCTTCATCGCTGCATACTTCCTCGAAATTATCGATTAAGATATCGGTAATTTCTTTAGTAGAAACGATTTTATCAGTTGCATTTGCAATATCCGGCGTACGATATCCCTGCACCAAAGTTTTTTCAACAGCGCTGTGTATTAAATTTACCGCTTTCTGCATCTGAAATGAATGGTCGAACATCATTGCTACTGATAAAATTGTCGCTAGAGGGTTAGCTTTATTTTGCCCTGCAATATCGGGAGCAGAACCGTGGACAGGTTCATAAAGCACATATTTGTTTCCAATACTTGCTGACGGTAGCATTCCGAGACTGCCGGTAATCATTCCACCTATATCGCTAATAATATCACCGAAAATATTACCGGTTAAAATCACATCAAATTGTTTCGGATCACGAACAATTTGCATTGCAGCGTTGTCAACATACATATTAGTAAGTTCAATGTCGGGATAATTATCGTGAACACGAGAAACGACATTGCGCCAGAATTGAGAAACTTCAAGCACATTAGCTTTATCAATCGAACAAACACGGGAATTACGCTTTCTTGCCAATTCAAAAGCAATTTTAGCTATTCTCTTAACTTCTTCAACAGTATAAGCCATTGTGTTGAATCCTTTTTGTTCGTTGAAACCACGTGGTTCACCAAAGTAAATCCCGCCCGTAAGTTCCCGGACTACTACAAAGTCAGTATCTTTCAGTATGCTGCTTTTTAATGATGAGCTTTCAAGAAGGGAATTAAAAACCTTATTCGGTCTTATATTTGCAAATAAGTCCAAAGATTTACGCAATTTTAATAGAGCTGCTTCCGGTTTTAACAATTGCTGAAGCCCTTCCCACTTAGGACCTCCGACAGCTCCGAGGAAAACTGCATCTGCATCATAACACCCTTCCAGAGTTTCATCAGATAACGGTGTACCAAACGTATCATATGAGACGCCGCCAATTAAATATTCCTTTGTTTCTATTGACAAATTGAATCGTTCGGCAACTTTATTTATTATTTTAACCGCAGATTCAGTTACTTCCGGTCCAATACCATCACCGGGCAATAATGCTATTTTAAAACTCATTTTAATAATTTCTCCTGTTTATATTTCAATTCAATCCGGCAGCTGTTGTACATTCTCTCCAGTTACCGAAAGTTTAATTTTCTTAAAAAGAAAAGGGCTTATTTTAATTGTTAATTATCAATTTTAATTTGCTGCTTATAGCTACTATCATTTTGTATCTAAATCTCAGTTTCAACCTAACCCATCTAATTATTTATTTTGCTATGCTTTATCCTGGTTAGGAGTAACGACCCAAGCCATCATTGTTCGCAATTTATTACCAACAACTTCAATAGCGTGTGATTTATTTTCTTTTCTTAATCTATTTAAATTCGGCTGCCCGTTTTTATTTTCCTCAATAAATTCATTTGCAAAACTACCGTCTTGCACTCTCTTTAAAATATCTCTCATAGCTTTCCTGGATTCAGGTCCAATTACCTTTGGTCCGCAAGTCATACCACCATATTCTGCTGTATCAGAAACAGAATAGTTCATTCTTGAAAGTCCGCCTTCGTAATAAAGATCCACAATAAGTTTCATTTCGTGCATACATTCAAAATATGCCAATTCTGCCGGATAACCAGCTTGAACTAAAGTTTCAAAACCAGCTTTGATTAATTCGGAAGAACCTCCGCAAAGAACCGCTTGCTCACCGAATAAATCAGTTTCGGTTTCATTTTTGAAGTTGGTTTCAATTACACCGGCTTTGGTTCCGCCGATTCCTTTTGCCCAAGCAAGAGCTAAATTTAACGTATCACCTGAAGGGTCTTTTTCAACTGCCACTAAACATGGAACTCCTTTGCCATCCTTAAAAGTTCGGCGAACAAGATGTCCGGGACTTTTAGGTGCTATCATCATAACATTTACATCATCCGGTGGAACAATTTGTTTATAATGAATATTAAATCCGTGTCCAAAAGCAAGTGTATCACCGGATTTTAGATATGGCGAAATAGAATTATCATAAACTTCTTTTTGAACTTGGTCAGGAACAAGCACCATAATAATATCTGCCCATTGAGAAGCTTCTTCAACAGTTTTTACAGTAAGTCCGGCCGCTTCAGCTTTAACCCGCGAAAGGCTGTCCTGTTTTAACCCCACAACAACGTTCATACCGCTGTCTTTAAGATTTTGTGAATGTGCATGCCCCTGACTACCAAATCCGAGAACTGCAATTTTTTTGTCTTTTAGTAAATCTAAATTTGCATCTTGTTCATAATATACTTTCATTTTCTATACTCCATTTAATTAATTTAAAGAATTCTCTTTCTGTTTTTTAGTCTGAGTAAACTGCTCGCCTCTTTTTAGAGCAACTGTTCCTGACCTGGCAATAGCTAAAATGCCATATTGATTTAACAAATTTACTGCTGCATCTATTTTTGCCGGAGGTCCTGTTATTTCAATTGTCATCGATTTATGATTGATATCAACAATTTTTCCGCGAAAAATATTGCAAATATTTTTTATTTCTGCTAATGAATGATTCAAATAATTAACTTTGATTAATACCAATTCTCTTTCCGTTCTGGGTAATGATGATAAATCCACAACCTTTACAGTATCAATCAATCTGTTTAATTGTTTAATTACTTGATCCAAAATTTGCTCGTCTCCTGAAGTAACAATTGTCATTCTAGAAAGATCGGATATTTCCGTTTGACCGATTGAAATAGACATTATATTGAATCCTTTCCCGGAAAACATAGTAGCAATCCGGTCAAATGCACCGAATCTATTTTCGACTAAAACACTAATTACTCGTTTCATTTATACCATCCTTTTTGATAATCTACCGGTAATAATATCTGCGATTGAACCTCCGGAAGGAACCATCGGGAATACCATATCTTCCTTAACAACTTTAAATTCAACAAGAGAAGGGCCATCATTATAATTCAATATTTTATCAAGATATTCATCAACATCTTCCAATTTCGAAGTAGAATATGATTTGAGTCCGAATGCCTCACCAACTTTTTTGAAATCAGGGTTTGAAGCACCGAGGTCCGTAAAACTATATTTTTCTGCGTGAAACATTTCCTGCCACTGTCTTACCATTCCCAAAAATGAATTGTTAAGAACAATAAATTTAATCGGAAGTTTATAAGCCACGGCAGTAATCAATTCCTGAATATTCATTTGGAAGCCGCCGTCACCGGATAATGAAATAACCGGTCTACCTTTTACGGCAAATGCAGCACCGATTGCAGCGGGAACAGAAAATCCCATAGTCCCAAGTCCACCGCTTGTCAAATTTGAACGGGCTTGAGTAAATTTATAATATTGAGCTGTCCACATTTGGTGTTGACCGACATCGGATACAATAATAGCATTGCCCTGTGTCTTTTCAGATAGTTTTTGAATAATGTATTGTGGACGTAACTTGCCATCATTTGTATCAAAAGTTAAAGGACATTCTTCCTGCCAGCTTCGAATTTGAGTCCACCAGTCTGAAATGTTAGGTTTATCCGTTATCTCAGAGGCAAGTTTTGCAAGAACATGTTTTACATCCCCAACAATTGGTAAATCAACAACTACATTTTTATCTATTGCTGTCGGGTCAATATCCACATGGATTTTATATGAATTTAAAGAAAATTTATTAACATCTCCGGTAACACGATCATCAAATCTGGCGCCTAACGCAACTAACAAATCGCAATTGTGTATTGCCATATTAGCCGCAAAAGTGCCATGCATTCCCAGCATACCAAGTGATTGCTCATCTGTACCCGGGAAAGCACCAAGGCCTTGCAAAGTCATAGCAACGGGAATATTTAATTCTTTAGCAAGAAATCTTAATTCATTTTCTCCACCCGACATAATTACACCGCCGCCGACATAAAACAACGGTTTCTTTGCTTTCTGAATAATATCCGCCGCTTTTTTGATTTGATTATAATGCCCTTTGTAGTTAGGTTTATATCCTCTAATAAAAACTTCTTCGGGATATTCAAATACGGTTTCATCATTAATTATATCTTTCGGCAAATCAACGACAACCGGTCCTGGTCTTCCGGACGAAGCAATAAAAAATGCTTCCTTAATTGTCCATGCTAAATCCTTCACATCCCGAACCAAAAAATTATGTTTTGTGATGGGTCGGGTTATTCCAACAATGTCGGCTTCTTGAAATGCATCATTCCCAATTAAATGAGTTGGCACTTGTCCGGTAAAAACAACTAATGGATTAGAATCCAAATAGGCATCGGCAATTCCCGTTACTGTATTAGTGGCCCCCGGTCCGGAAGTAACCAGAACAACACCCGGCTTGCCGGTAACAATTGAATAACCTTTAGCCATATGAGTAGCACCTTGTTCATGCCTAACCAAAATATGTTCGAGAAAATCTATATCATATAATTTCTCATATATTTTTATCGTAGCCCCTCCCGGATACCCGAATATATATTCGACACCTTCATTTCTAAGACATTCAAAAAATATGTCAGCTCCGCTTATTTTTTGCTTTAAGTCCATAACTAAATTCCTTCTCGTTATTTGTAAAAAGAATTATATTCCAGCACAGCGCCTTTGCTTGCTGAAGTTACCATTTGAGAATATCTGTGCAGGTAACCTTTTTTAATTTTCGGTTCAAATTTTCCAAGAGCATCTAACCTGTTTTTTATTTCTTCGGCTGTTAACTTTACTTCCAGTTTATAATTTGGGACATCGAGCGAAATAATATCACCGTTTTCTAATGCTGCAATTGGTCCTCGTTCCGCAGCTTCAGGTGATATATGTCCAATACAAGCACCGCGGGTACCGCCGGAAAACCTACCGTCTGTTAACAACGCGACTTTATCCCCAAGGTCCATTCCAACAATTGCGGATGTAGGTGATAACATTTCCGGCATTCCGGGTCCTCCTTTAGGCCCTTCATAACGGATAACAACAACGTCTCCCGATTTAATTTCACCGGCTAATATTCCACTCATTGCATCTTCCTGAGAATTATAAATTTTTGCAGGACCTTCGTGAACGAGCATATTTTTTTCAACACCCGCAGCTTTTATAACTGCTCCATCCGGTGCGAGATTGCCGAATAATATGGCTAAACCACCTTTCTGAGTGAAAGGTTTTTCAATTGTTTTAATAATATTACCATCAGGTGTATTTGAATTTTGAACGTTTTCTACAATTGATTTGCCTGTTACTGAAATTGTATTGTTCGACAGTAATTCGCCGGTTTTTGATAATTCTTTTAGTATAACCGAAATTCCACCGGCTGCGTCAACATCCTCCATGTGTACTTCAGGACGGGACGGACTTACTTTGCAGATACAAGGTGTACGTGAAGAAATTTCATTCAACTTGTGAATATCAATGTTAATCCCTACTTCGTTTGCTATCGCAAGTGTGTGAAGTACTGTATTAGTACTTCCTCCCATTGCCATATCAAGAGTGAATGCGTTAATGAATGCATCTTCAGTAAGAATATCGGAGGGTTTAATATCTTTTTTAACCAATTCAATTATTAGCGTGGCGGCTTTTTTAACTAAATCTTTTCTACGCGGGTCAACTGCTAAAATTGTTCCGTTACCGGGTAGTGCTAAACCTAATGCTTCCATTAAACAATTCATAGAGTTTGCAGTAAACATTCCGGCACACGAACCGCAGGTAGGGCAGCTGTTATTTTCTAGTTCTAACAGCTGTTTATTGTCAATCTCTTTAGTTTTATATTGTCCGACTCCTTCAAAAACACTAACCAAATCCGCAGTTTTGCCCGATGATAGTTTCCCTGCTTTCATTGGTCCGCCCGAAATAAAAATAGTAGGGACATTTACTCTTGCAGCACCCATTATCATTCCCGGCACAATTTTATCACAATTCGTGATACAAACCAAACCGTCAAGTCTATGGGCTTCAAGAACAGTCTCAACCGAATCAGCAATCAATTCACGACTGGGTAATGAATACCGCATCCCAATATGTCCCATTGCAATGCCGTCATCAACGCCAATCGTATTAAACTCAAATGGAATGCCTCCTTCATTACGAACAGCATCCTTAACAATTTTGCCGAATTCTTGTAAGTGTACGTGTCCAGGGATAAGATCAATATACGAATTGCATACTCCTATAAATGGCTTGTTAAAGTCCTCATCCGATTTAATAACACCGGTAGCTTTTAGTAAGCTTCTGTGCGGTGCTTTTTCAAAACCTTTTTTAATTAAATCTGATTTCAAAACAACCTCATAAATTTATACCAAAAACATTTCCTTAAGATTCTGTTAATCTTTAAGAAGTACGTTTAATATAATTTATGTGGGTTTATTCTAAAGATTAACTATTATGGCTTATCCAATGAGTAGGATAAGACTAATAATAATAATACTTAGAATAGTGGAAATAGTTTGTGGAGTGTTAATAAAATGTAAAATTAAATGAACCGAACTGTGTTTTGGCACATCCGGATTTGTTAAAACAATATTTTGAGCTTTTATCTTCATTATGTTTTTTTGTTGGCACAAACATAATAATCAATCTTTATAAAGTCAAGAAGTTTTGCTAAATTTATTTTTATGTGCTGTTAACGAAAAAAATAATTTATCCCAAAACGAATTTGATGTTTTGAGTTATATGCATAACGCAGCAAGCTGCAAGATAAAAGAATAAAGTAAAAAGACAATCGCTCACGGAGTCCCGTGGACAGAACTCTGTGAGTGAGCAGTGCGTAATTTCTTTACAAAAAAAACTATTTTGTTTCATATCCGAGTTTTTGGATAAATACTTTAGCTTTATTTACATCTTTTTCAGATTCAAATGATAGTCTGAAAGTTCCACCGGTACCTTCTCTGATTTTCAGCAATTCAATGTCTTTTATGTTAATTCCGTTTTGGAAAAGAGTTGTGGAAATTTTACTCACAACGCCGGGTTCATCTTTCACAAACACAAACAAATCGTGTAGTGGAGTTAAAAACCCTTTGTTGTTTTTCGGTATTTCATCACGGCGTAATCTTGATGCTTCAAATTTTTTGGCTATGTTATCAAGATTTGATTTACTTATCATTACTTTAATAGTGTGCAATTCCTCTATGAAATTATCAATCGCAGAAATAATTTTTTCTTTATTTGCACTGATTACTGATTCCCAAATTGAAAAATCACTCGAAGCAATTCGAGTCATATCTCTAAATCCGCCTGCTGCATAATCAAGAAAGTTTATTTTCCCTTCCTTTTTTGATGCGAAATTTACGAGTGAAACAGATAGTAATTGCGGGAGATGACTTACTGCAGCAACAATTTCATCATGAACAATTGGATTTACTATTTTAATCCTTGCCCCTAATGAATGAATGATTTGCAAAAATGAATTAGCTTCCGGGTGTTTACGAATTGTTTCGGAAATAATATAAACGGAATTTTCAAAAAGAAGCGGATCGGAATTTTCATATCCGCCATGCTCTTTTCCCGTCATGGGATGTCCGCCGATGTAAATCCCTTCACAATCCAATGATTCCCATTTTTTTTGCACTATGGATTTTACTCCGCAAACATCTGTTATAATCATTTCATCGTGTAAAAATGGCGCAATATTTTCAAGTGTGTAAAGAGTTAAGTCAACCGGCAAACAGATGAAAATTAAATCGGCACTAAAAACTTCGTCAATTCCACCGAGAGCAACATCAATAGCACCGTCCTTAATTGCTGCATCAAGAACTTCCTTTTTATCAAATGCTGAAATTTCAAGTTTCAATTCGGTTTTACGTAAAGCTTTTGCAATTGAACCTCCAATCAAACCGAGTCCGATGATTACAACACGTTCAATCAAAACTTAAATGCTCCTACCGATTGCCGAAGCAATTAGTCTCATTTCTGACATTAGGTAAGAGAATTGTTCAGGTAATAATGCTTGCGGCCCGTCGGATAATGCTTTCTCCGGTTCGTGATGTATTTCAATCATAATTCCATCAGCGCCTGCAGCAACCGCTGCTCTTGCCATTGGAGGAATTTTATCCCGCAGCCCTACAGCGTGAGACGGATCTGCGAAAACAGGTAAATGACTTCTCTCGTGAACTACAGGAATTGCGGAAAGGTCAAAAGTATTACGAGTATAGTTTTCAAACGTTCTTATTCCTCTTTCACAAAGGAATACGTCTTCATTACCTCCCGATAAAATATATTCGGCAGACATTAACCATTCTTCAATTGTTGCCGATAAACCCCTTTTTAACATAACGGGTTTGTTTGCTTTTCCCACTTCTTTTAATAGAGCAAAGTTCTGCATATTTCTTGCTCCGAGTTGAATTATATCGGCATATTTACAAACATCGTCAATTTGGTTAATTTGTAAAACCTCTGTTATTACAAGTAATCCAAATTCATCCGCAGCCTTTCTAATTAATTTTAACCCTTCAATTCCGAGTCCTTGAAATGAATACGGTGAAGAACGCGGTTTAAATGCACCGCCGCGTAATATCTTCACACCGGATTCCGCTACAACTTTAGCAAGATGAAAAATCTGCTTTTCGCTTTCTATAGAACAAGGACCTGCAATAATTGAAATATTGTTTCCACCGATAATTGTATCTTTAATTTTTATAGTTGAATTATCTTCTTTAAAACTTCTGCTTGCCAATTTAAAGGGTGCAGTTACTCTGTAAACATCAGCAACACCGTCCAACATTTTTATTTTGCGAGTATCAAAATTTGTTTTAACACCGATAGCTCCGATTATTGAACGTTGTTCTCCATCTGATCTATGTGTTTTGAATCCTTCATCTTCCAAATGAGCTATTATATTGCTAATTTCTTTTTCGGTGGCGTTATTTTTTATTACAATTACCAATTTAGTCTCCGTTTAATTTATTCATGAAATTTTTTTTCGCCGGCAGTTATTCTGAAATTTAAGAAATCTTCTTTTGTCGGTATTGCACACGAATACGCCGGACTGTATGCACAGTAAGGGTTATAGGCTTCGTTAAAATCAATTGTATAAACATAATTAGAGTCCGGATTTAACTCAAAATCAATATATCTGCCTACTCCATAAGTTTCGTTATTTGTTGTTTTGTCCGTAAACCAAATGGTTTGATAAATTTGTCCATTCCCTGTTTTACTTTCATAGACACTCAATTTATAATTAGAATTTTTATAATTTAAGTTTAAGTAACCGATTCTAACAGTTTTTCGGGGTTCGCCTTTAGTTCCGTATATGGTTAGAGTATCGGGTTGTGTATAATAATGAAGTTTACTCTTGAAAATAAAATTAGTATCAACATCAAAATATTTAAGTTTATGAAATTCAACTTTATGTTTGAAATTAAATGGAGAGTCCTGTGCAAATTCCATAACAGAATCTTTATGAGCACGTTCTTTTTTTATTGACTCAATGTATTTCTCTGTTTTAGGAGAATATGATTTCCCGCAGCCAAATATGAAAGTGGTTATTAGAATAACCGCTAAAACTAATTTTAATTGATTCAATTTTTTCATTGTTTGATTTAGTAATTTATTTAAATATGAAAGTTAAAAAAATACTACGACTTTTTATCTTCAACTTTCTTTTTTAATTCATTTAATTTATTTAAAGCTTCAACCGGTGTCATATTATCAATTGGAATATCGGTTAACTCTTTTCTTAATTCGGTATCTTGAAAGTCAAATAATTCAATTTGTAAATTATCTTTTTTTATTTTTGAAGTTCGTGCTTTTTTAACTTCAACCGGAGTAAGTTCTTTGTCCTCAAGATTAAATAAAATTTGTTTTGCTCTGTTAGTAACAAACTTTGGTAATCCCGCCATTTGAGCAACTTGAATGCCGTAACTGTGATCAGCTCCACCGGAAGAAACTTTATGCAAAAATATTACTTTGTCGTTAATTTCACGTACTTCAACTTTAAAATTTTTAATTCGCGGAAATAGTTGAGCCATTTCATTTAATTCGTGATAGTGAGTCGCGAATAATGTTTTTGCTGCAACACTTCTGCTTTCGTGCAGATATTCGGTAATTGCCCAAGCTATTGAAATTCCATCGAATGTACTTGTGCCGCGTCCGATTTCATCAAGAAGAATTAAGCTTTTGTTTGTTGCATTGTTCAAAATATTTGCAGCTTCCTGCATTTCAACAAGAAAAGTTGATTCGCCGGCAGAAATATTATCGCTTGCACCAACCCTCGTGTAAATTTTATCTACAATTCCAATTTTAGCTGACTTTGCAGGAACAAAAGAGCCGATTTGCGCCAGCATTACAATTAAACCGATTTGACGAAGAAATACTGATTTGCCCGCCATATTTGGACCCGTTAAAATAATAATTTGATTATCCGAATTGGACAATACACAATTGTTTCCTACAAACTTTTCATCCGCAGGTAAAATTCGTTCCACAACAGGATGCCTTCCGTCTGTAATTTCAATAGTATCGGACTGATTTATTTCCGGTTTGACATAATTATATTCAACTGCACAATCTGCAAAGGAAGTGTAACAGTCCAACATCGCAATTAATCGGGCATTTGTCTGTATTTTCAAGGTTTCTGCAGAGACACTTTTTCTTATTTCGTCAAATATTTTAAATTCAAGTTCGGCAATTTTCTCTTCGGCATTTAATATTTTATCTTCATATTCTTTTAATTCAGGAGTGATATATCGTTCGCTGTTCACAAGTGTTTGTTTTCGTTCGTAATATTCAGGTGCCTTCCCCTTGTGGGCATTGCTTATTTCAATATAATAACCGAATACTTTGTTGTAGCTTACTTTTAAAGAAGGAATTTTTGTCTTTTCTCTTTCGGAACGCTGAAGATTGGCAATCCAGTTTTTTGCATTCCCTGAAATATCGCGTATTTCATCCAACTCTTTGTTAAAACCTGGGCGAATAATTCCGCCGTCATTTAAATTAATCGGAGGAGAATCTACAATGGCAAGTTCAATTTTTTCAACAAGATTTTCCAAATCTTCTAATCTGTCATTAAGTTTTGAGATTACTTCATTACTTGATAAGTCCAGTAACTGTTTTAGCAGTGGAATTTTTTTAAGGGAAGTTTTTATAAGAACAATTTCACGCGGATTTATTCTGCCGGTGCAGACTTTGGAAATAAGCCTTTCTAAATCTCCGATTTCTTTTAATTCGTTCGATAGATTTTTTCGCAGGGTGTCGTTTTTTACGAGTTCGGCAATTGCACTTTGTCTTTGTAAAATCGGTTCCATTTTAATAAGCGGTGCCGAGACCCATTGTTTCAATAATCTTCCGCCCATGGCAGTACTTGTTTTGTCAAGTATTGCAATTAAAGATCCTTCACGATTTCCATCTTGCATTGTAAATGATATTTCAAGATTTCTCTTAGTCGAGCTATCCAATAGCATATAATCTGAAGGATTGTAAAACGATATTTTATTTAAATGCGATAAATTTTGTTTTTGTGTTTCCTTTAAGTAGCTGAGTATTGCTCCGGCAGCAACAATTCCCAATTGCAGTTTTTCAATTCCAAATCCTTTTAATGTTTTTGTATTAAACTGATTTAACAAAAGATCTTCTGCATAATCATATTCAAAAATCCAATCGTCAATTCGGGTTATTCTACTGTTAGTGCTGTATTTTTCAATTATGGGTCTTATAATATCTTTTTGATTTTTTGAAATAATTATTTCGGAAGGGTTAATTAAACCAAACTGATCTTTCAATTGTTTTTGTGTAACTTCGTAAGTGTAAAACTCACCGGTTGAAATGTCTGCAAAAGAGATTCCTGCAAATTCATTTTGCAAATACACAGCAGCGAGATAATTATTTTTTTTAAAATCGAGCAGCTTATCCGAAAATGCAACTCCCGGTGTTACCACTTCAATAACTTCGCGTTTTACAATTCCTTTGGCAAACTTCGGATTTTCGACTTGCTCACAGATTGCAACCCGGTATCCGGCTTTTACCAGTTTTGGTAAGTAAGTGTCTATTGCATGATGCGGAAA
>Ga0114934_10000742_pt1 | contig 20758 bp, 18 predicted proteins | sample 4SBtaG_2_FD_99695 | JGI IMG/M metagenome (GOLD analysis project Ga0114934, IMG submission 99695) | Deep subsurface microbial communities from Kolumbo volcano to uncover new lineages of life (NeLLi) - 4SBTROV10_white metaG | ecosystem: Environmental > Aquatic > Marine > Volcanic ...
TAGTAATCGATATTCACAAAAAGGTGGCCAAGGATCCGGGCTATCATTGTTCTGTAGCAGACATCAAAGCGTGGGAAGCCAAACACGGAACCATTCCTGAAGGCTCGGTTGTTTTCATTCGCTCGGATTGGTCAAAAAATTGGCCGGACAAAGAGAAATGTGATGCCTTCCCTTTCCCCGGAATCACGCTCGACGCCCTCAAATTTTTACACTTGCAGCGGCACATCCTTTTCCACGGGCATGAGCCTCTGGATACCGACACGACCGGCGCTATGATTGGCGAAAGCTGGATATTACATCACAATTTCTGCCAGGCAGAAGGTCTGACCAATCTGGACAAGGTCCCCGAAGCCGGCGCACTGGTTGCCATCGGTTTTGCCAGACCCGAAGGTGGTACGGGCGGCTATGCGCGGTACATTGCCATTTGCCCGCCTGACTGGAAATATGGCAAATCTATTCTTGAAGTGCCGGGTGCACCTTTGCCAAAGCAACCGTTTCCATTGAAGCGGGATAAAAATGGTGTTTTGAGACCGACGAAAGAATAGCCGTTGAGAACGTGGATCAAGATGATGGGCGGGAGAGTACACTCCTGCCCAGTATTAATTGCTTTGAATACACAGCAGATTGCGCCAGAAGTGGCATATCAGCGATAGATTTGCTAACTCTCTACAGAAGGTGTTTATTTATCATTTAATCTGACTTTTCATCGTCGTGGAATAGGGATTATTTTTTTTCATAAAGAATAAAAAATTATCTAAAATAATGGGAGGAAAGAAAATGAAACGAAATTTTCTTATAGTTTTCCTTGTGGCCTCAATAGCAGCCTTTTCCACAAGTAGCTTTGCTGCAGGCCCAAAAGTAGACTGGCACGGCCTGTTTTATATTTACAATTTTTTTCATAAAAACACCGATTTTGATAAAAATACTCCTGATGGAAACTCATATATGTACATTCACGGAGACGTTCAATACAATGTTGATTTTGGAAGCGGTGTTTCTGTTTACACTATGATCGGTGCCTGGAGCCAACACGGCATTAATCCCTATTGGGGAACCGATCTGCAGGGAAACACGGATCCGGACGTCCGAATTTTGCAGGGCTATTTGACTGTTTCGAAAATTTTTGACACACCGTTTTCTTTCAGAATGGGAAAAGAGCGGCTCCTTTACGGTGATGGAACCGTATTTTTTGACGGCGGAGAAGACGGCGCACTCCAGGCCAAAATGATGTACAATAAAGGGCCATTGGATGTTGATTTCTTCTACTCGCGTTTGGCACAATCGCACGGAATTGCGTATGTGGGTGCCCCAACATATGGGAAATATGACGTTACAGCATCGGATCAATATCCGGGAAACATTAATCTGTTGACCGCATACGGGACCTACCATGCCATGGGTGGAAAAATGAACGTGTCGGCCTACGGCGTCATGCGCCCGCAAAACGTTAACAAAACCCAAAGCAGTAAACCAATTTGGCTGGGTGCCCGCGTAGAAACAAGCCCCGTAAGTGGGTTAAACTTGACCGGTGAATATACGCTTCTTCGAGGGACCAATGATGCCGCAACTGCCAAAAATTATAAGGGATTCGCGCTCGTTACAAAGGCCGACTACGCCTTGTCTAAATCCCCTTTAAGCTTCGGAGGCGCATATATTATTTTTAGCGGCGATGATGCAACCACCAAATCCGATAATGAATTATATGAATCAGCCACAAATGGTCCTTTTACTTTTGGTTTTTACAAAGATTGGCCGGGCTTTGGACCTGCGCATTTGATGACAACGGCTTATGCTTTTGCAGGATTGGATCCAGGCAATTTGACCATGACCAATCTAAACACTATTAATGCGCATGCTAAGGTTTCCTTGGGAGACGTGGGTGTACGTTTTGATTTCTACAATTATGCCCGTAACTGGGTACCTTCCAACGGACACGCCGCCATGGGCAATGAATTGGCTGTGTTAGCTACCTATAATTACAAAAAAACCATTACATTTGGTTTTACCGCTGGCGTTTGGATGCCAGGGGACTATTGGAAAACGGATATGGGTTTAGGTAATAATGCCGACAACGCTTTTGGCGGCTATTTCTACTTTGCCAAAGAATTCTAACAGGAATCCCTAATTACCTTGCGAAGGTTTAAGACCTTCGCAAGGTTCATTTTTTAATTCTTCACAAAAACGCTTACATATCTTCACAACGCACCTACTCGCCTGGAATTCATAATTTCATAATTGCAGTGCCAATTCTCGCATTAATCACTTCCGTTTTCAATCATGCGCCCTGTGAGTTGATTTATTCATCTGATGTTACAATCGTACAAAAAATTTACGACACCCGGTCGCCAAATGGCCGTCCGCCTCGATTTCGCTCCGCACCCGGGTGAGTGTACCAAGCGACCTGGGCTAAAAGCCGTCGTTTCAATATGATGAAATGATAGAGGATACAACAAAAAAACCCTTGTAAATAATATATTTACAAGGGTTTCAACTGGTCGGGGCGAGAGGATTTGAACCTCCGACCCCTTGACCCCCAGTCAAGTGCGCTAACCGGACTGCGCTACGCCCCGATCTGAATCGATTATTTCCTGTATTTCAATAAGGTCATTTCGTAACTGATTGACAATGCTGCGAATATCTTGCAAATTTTCCAGGCTGCCTGATGGAACGCCTCGATTTACATGGGTGGCAAGCAGTTTAATTTTCTCACGAGCCCCCTGAATTGTGTAATGATCTTCATAAAGAAGCTTTTTTATTTTAAAAATCAGGTCCAATTCTTTCGGGCGATATATTCTATTTCCAGCCCTGTTTTTGGCCGGCTTAAGTTCGGGAAATTCTGTTTCCCAATAACGAAGTACATGCTGCTTTAATTTTGTAAGCTCACTGACTTCGCCGATTGAATAATAGAGTTTTTTAATAGGCCTATTTTTCATAATATTGTGTTATGAACAATAACAGAATACTAAATTTTTATCAAAATATCAAGACTTTTTTTCTAAAACATTTTTTTTGCCAGGATTGTTCCTGATGATAAGAAATTAATAATCCTCAGTTTAGGCTTTTCAATTTGTGTCAGCCAATTTGCCCCCAATTTGGCTTTTAAGAAAACTCCGTTATCAAATAAGTAAACTCCGAATCTTGGAATCTGAAGAAAATCTGAAAAACAGGATTCGGGACGCAAAGAATATGCCTCGCCAAAATCAAGTTCTCTTAGAATATCTTTTGCCTGATCTGAAAATCGTCCAAATGGATAGGCCAACGAATAAACAGATTTTCCCAATTTATCCTCCAGCAAAAGCTTTGACTGGCGTAAATCGTCCCTAATGTCGCCTATCCGTCTCCCTGCAAGATTAATATGGCGGTGTGTGTGGGAACCGAAAGACACACTATATTTATTCATTTCGAATATCTCAGACCAGGAGAGATGCTCGGGCTTATGATTTCCAAAATTCACATCCCACGCACTTTTCTCCCCAATAAAACCTGTTACCAAAAAAACTGTTGCCGGAATATTCTCCTTTAGCAAAACCGGAAAGGCGTTTCTATACACACAGGCAAACCCATCATCAAATGTAATCGCTACCCGCATTTTTGAAGAGTTTTCTGGAAGATATTTTAGATCATCCAAAGAAAAAAAATGCACATCCAAACCCTTAAGAATCTGGATGTGCTTTTTAAATTGTGCCTGTGTGACTCTCGCAGCACTTGGCAGCCATTCACTGCAAACGTGATGATAGGCTAAAATATAAACATTTCGGTACGTTTTTTTATAAGACTTCATTTACCGGTACATAAGGCAAATTAAATGCTTCAGCCACATGTTTGTACGTTATTTTCCCTTTGAAAATATTAAGACCTTTTTTAAGCGCCTCATCTTCCCGGATCGCATCAATTCCCTTGTTTGCTAATTTTATCGCATAGGGCAGGGTTGCATTTGTCAGTGCAATTGTAGATGTTCTTGGAACAGCACCCGGCATATTTGCAACACTGTAATGAATCACATCATCAATAATATAGATGGGATCATGATGGGTGGTCGGATGAACCGTTTCAATACATCCTCCCTGGTCAATTGCCACATCAACTAAAACAGAACCGGGCTTCATCAGTTTCAGCATATCCCGGGTCACTAATTTAGGAGCCTTTGCTCCGGGGATTAAGACGGCCCCAATCAGCAAATCCGCTCTTGACAACATGTCCCGGATATTATACAAATTTGACATCAGCATTGAGACATTTTTGGGCATTACATCGTCAAGATATCGAAGCCGTTCGAGATTAACGTCCAAGATAAAAACATTGGCCCCAAGACCGGCTGCCATTTTTGCTGCGTTTGTGCCAACGACCCCGCCACCCAATACAACAACCGTTGCGGGTTCTACTCCAGGCACCCCGGGAAGAAGCACTCCCCTGCCCCCTGTTTTCTTTTCCAGATATTTGGCGCCTTCCTGAATGGACATTCGTCCGGCAACCTCACTCATCGGAATCAATAATGGCAGAGAATGATCCGGTAATTCGACGGTTTCATAGGCCACTGCGATTGCATTCGTTTTCAGAATTGCTTTCGTCAATTCTTCGGATGCCGCAAAATGAAAATATGTGAAAAGAATCTGTTCCTCCCGGATAAGGTTGTATTCACTGGGAAGTGGCTCTTTAACCTTTACGATCATATTGGCTTTTGAATACACTTCTTCGGGTGAATCAATGATTTCGGCGCCGGCATTCTTGTAATCCTCGTCTGAAAAACCACTGCCCTCTCCGGCCGCTTTTTCAACCAAAACCACATGACCATCCTTGCGCAACGTTTCAACACCAACAGGGAGCATTGAAACACGATATTCATCTGGCTTAATTTCCTTTGGCACACCTATTATCATTTTTCAATCCCTTCCATAGTTTTGTTTTTAATCTGGTCTAATGATCATTTGATATAGCCTATTCGGATGAAAATAATCATTCGCAATTTTAAAAACATCGTCTAAGTTGACTTGATCAATTGATTGAATAACATCATCCAGCGTATGAAATCCGTGGGAATAGATTTCCATCTTTGCCAGGCGTTCCATACGATTTGAAGTGGACTCAAGTTCTAGCAGCAGATTTCCCTTTAATTGGGACTGCCGCTTGAGCAGCTCATCTTCCTTAAGCTCGTGATTCAATAATTTGGTGAATTCACGATTAATCAGTTCAATCGAGCGTTCAATATTTTCCTCGTCTGTTCCAAAATAGACACCAAATACACCCGTATCTGTAAAAAAATCGGCAAACGAAAAAACAGTATAAACCAGACCATATTTCTCGCGAAGTGTCTGAAACAGACGGGAGCTCATTCCAGCACCCAGAATTGTATTTGTGAGAAGAAGCGGATATTTCCCCGGCGCCGAATAAGGAATCGTTCGACAGCCCATACAAACATGCGCCTGTTGTCCGTGATAGTTTCTTTCGAGACGAGCAGGCTTTTCCGGTGGAAATTTCGATAGATTTCTTCGACTAAACGATTGATTTTGCGAAAAATATTTCTCGCAAAGATCAACCAAAATTTCGTGCTCAATGTTTCCAGCCGCTGCAATAATAATCCGATTTGAGGTATAATTTTTTTCTCTAAATTCGATTAAATCTTCCCGCCTAAAATTCCGCACAGTCTCCTTTTTTCCTAATGTCGGGAAACTCAGGCTGTGAGGCGAAAATATGCCCTCAAAAAAATAATCGAAAATGAGGTCGTCAGGACTATCCTCTAAATCCTTAATCTCTTCGATAACAACATGTTTCTCTTTTTCCAATTCCTGAGGGTCGAATAATGGATGATTCAAAAGATCAGCTAAAATATCGACGGCAATTTCCAGATGTTCATCAAGAACATGGGCATAAAAAGATGTTATCTCTTTGCTTGTAAAGGCATTCAGTGAACCGCCAAGCGCCTCCAACGTGTCGGCCAATTCGAATGACGTTCGCGTTTTTGTCCCCTTAAAAACCATATGTTCCAGGAAATGAGCAATGCCATTTTTTTCGGCAGGCTCATCCCTGGTGCCAGCCTCAATCCAGATACCAATTGAGACTGACCGAACATAGGGAATTTTCTCTGAAACAACCCGAATTCCATTTGAGAGAAGAGATTTTCGGTAGAGGGAACCTTCATTAACATTTTTACTATCCGTAAACAAATTAACGTCTCTTGTCATTACGATTTACATCACCTCTGCGTCGCTGGCCGCCACTCGATCTGAAGGAATGGCGTTGCGGCTCAACATACCCCTCTGGTTTCTCGAGGAGTGCTTTTCGACTAAGATCCAGTTTTCCGTCTCTCTCAATCTTCAAAAGCTTTACCTCTACCTCGTCTCCCAGGTGAACAACATCTTCCACCTTGTTCACGCGGCGGTACTCCAATTCTGAAATGTGAAGGAGCCCTTCTTTTCCGGGAAGAATTTCGACTATTGCACCGAAATTAAGAATCTTCTTAACCTTACCTTTGTAGACTTTTCCTTCTTCGGGAACCTCAGAATAGGATTGCACAATGCGCTTCGCTTCCTCGGCCGCCTCCATATCCGCAGAGGCAATGGTCACCTTACCATCATCATCGATATCAATTGTGACGCCTGTTTTATCAATGATTTCACGGATTGTCTTGCCTCCGGGGCCAATAATCGATCCAATCGTATCAACAGGAACTTGAATTGACATGATTCGCGGGGCATATTTTGAAATTACTTCTCTTGGCTTATCAATCGTTTCATTCATGATTTCCAAAATCCGCAGCCGCGCATCTTTTGCCTGTTGAAGAGCGTTACGCATGATCTCAAAAGAAATCCCTTTTATCTTGATATCCATTTGGAATGCAGTGATGCCTTCGGACGTACCTGCAACCTTAAAATCCATGTCGCCCATGTGATCTTCATCGCCAAGAATATCCGTTAAAATGGCGACCTTGTCGCCTTCCTTAATCAATCCCATCGCAATTCCTGCAACCGCAGCCTTCACCGGAACACCGGCGTCCATTAGTGATAGCGAACCAGCGCAAACGGTGGCCATTGAAGAAGACCCATTGGACTCCATAATATCCGACACGATTCGAATCGTATATGGGAATTCTTTATCTCCCGGAATAACCGGCTTCAATGCTCGTTCCGCCAACTGGCCATGACCAATTTCTCGCCTGCCGGGGCCGCGCATAGGTTTAACCTCGCCAACGGAAAAGGGCGGAAAATTGTAATGAAGCATATATCGTTTCCAGGAACCGCCTTCGAGTCCTTCGATCTTTTGCTCATCCATTTTGGTGCCAAGTGTGGTTGCCGAAAGACTTTGTGTTTGACCTCGTGTAAACAGCGCCGAGCCATGCGCCCTGGGAATCAATCCAATTTCGCAGGTAATGGGGCGAATATCTGTTACCGACCGCCCGTCCAGACGCTTTCCTTTTTCCAAAATATTCTTCCGCATAATTTCTTTTTCAATGTCGCCTACAACGGAAAAAATCATTCCGGAGGAATCCGGGAAACTTTCTTCAAGGGCCTCGGCAATTTCGTCAACGAGAGCATTAATCGCGGCATTTCTTTCCTTTTTCTCGGAAATTTGAACAATATCATTCATTCGCGATTCAGCACGATCTCTAACCTCTTTTTGGAGTTCTTCCGGAATAGAAGCAGGTTCGTAATCGCGTTTTTGTTTTCCGATTTCCTTAACAAGTTCCTCCTGCATCTGTACGATTTTTTTAATCGCTTCATGTCCAAATTCCAGCGCCTGAAGCATGTCTTCTTCAGAAATCTCTTTCGACCATCCTTCAACCATCGCAATTGAATCGGCAGAACCGGCGATAACAACATCCAGCTCGCTTTCTTCCAATTGCGCAAATGTGGGATTAATAATCCATTCACCGTCAATTTTCCCCACACGCACGGAAGCAATTGGCCCCAGGAAAGGGATGTCAGAAATTGACAATGCAGCAGATGCCCCAATTGGCCCCAGAATGTCAGCATCGTTTTCCTGATCCGCTGACAGCACATAAACAATAACCTGCACCTCGTTTCGGTAATCATCAGGGAAAAGCGGCCGGATGGGCCTGTCGGTTAACCGTGCACTGACGATTTCTTTTTCACTTGGTCTTCCTTCTCTCTTAAAAAATCCTCCGGGAATTTTGCCAGCCGCGTACGCACGTTCACGATATTCTACCGAAAGCGGCATAAAATCTGTTCCCTTAACAGGTTTATCCGACGAAACCACTGTAGCGAGAATTGCCGTTTCCCCGAATTGTAACCACACTGCTCCGTCTGCCTGTCGCGCCATTTTGCCTGTTTCGATGAGGAGTTTGCGTCCCCCCAATTCCATCTCTTTACGAACTACCATTAAATAAGCCTCCAATCATCATTAATCGGCCTTAATATCCTTCTCTCTGACCCTAATATTTTTTAGATCGTCAGTGGAAACGCCGAATACCTCTTTCATTTTTTTATTTGTTACATACGTTTTCTTGGAATCATAATTTTTTCCTATCAGCAACGATTCTGCAAACTTACCCTTCTTATCATACAGGCGAACGCGCAAGCGTGGTTTTTTTAAACCGGCTCTCGCAAACAGAAATCGTTTTTCTCCGAGAAATTCTTTTGCCCTTAGATTTTTTAAGCCTGAAAGCAAGGAACTGATTTTCCAGCTTTTTGTTTTTTCCGAATCGGGAAAAGTAATCATCCAATTATCGGATGAATCCTTTTGGCAAATAATGGTTGAATCTGGATAAATCAGCTCAATCTTGGACAAACTGTCCCGATTAAAGGTAAGAATATTCTTGTCTCGCAAATCAAATAATGTGATATTCAACCCTTCAGCTACACTTTTAGGAATGCTCATAACAGGATTACGAGAATCATCTTTCGCAAACCTATTGTCTTTAGTGTCTTTCTTACCAATCAACAGTGTTTTCCTGGATTGATTGGGTTTCAGAAAAACAGTAAAAACATATCGGGGATGCAAAAGACCGTACTTTGCAAGGTTTGATGTCGTTTCCACAACAAACTTTTTAACACGGGCATCCTTAACTTTATTCAAAATTTTATCAACCTCTGTTTTGTCAGCCTTTTTGTGAATGGGCGAGGTTATCGTCCAGGAATTCCCCGTTTCTTCAACAACAAAATGACCCTTTGGTACCTTTAAATCCAATTTTTCAACAGCATCTTTGTCAAATTTGAGAACAGTTTTATCCCTGTAATCAAAAAGGCTTTTCGAAACCTGGTAGGACATTGATGTGGAAGTCAGTTCCACTTTTGGCTGGTGCCCCCTTCGAACAAACAGAAAAGAACCCGTGGGATTTTTGTTTCCCACGAAAACCGTGTCCTTTACGCCCGCTTTTGCCAGGAGAACAACCATTGCTTTGGAGGGTTTCAGACCAAAATCCTGCAGGGAGGTTGTATCCTGAGCCACCACCCGGCTAATTTTGGAGTTTACCACCGCATTGATAAGCCCTTCAATTGCAAACCGATCTCCCTCCGTTTCAATCGGTTCAATGATTTTCCATTGATCGTCTGTCTTCACAGCGTGGATTTTGAACCCATCTGCGGGGCGTTCCAGAATGACTCCGGTAACATCATCTTTTTTAAGAGGAAGCAGCTGAGTCGCGGCTTCCTTTTCCTTTTTTCGTTCTTCTCCGCCTTTTATCTCATAAAAATACACGTAAGCGAAAATAGCAATGAGTACCGCCAGCAACAGAAGTGTATTTTTTGTCTTCATCATTTATCCTCTTTCTCCTTTCCTTTAACGCCGCTTGGTATAAACACCGGCACCAAGCAAAATAATCGCTAACGGAAACAGGACAACACCCACCCAGAAAATAAGTTTCGATTGAGCTTTTGTTAAATTGACTCGTCTGTCTTCGGGACTTCTGGGACGAATGGCGACGAGGTCTTCTTCCTCCGCCAGCCAGTTAACCGAATTCAAGAAAAGATCGCCATTTTTCTGAAAGTGAAACCAGGCATTCGTAGCAAAGTCCGAATCGCCGTAAACCACAAGCCGGCTTTTCTTTTTGCTTGGCCCTGTAGAGGTGGAATCCGCAACGTCTTTCGTGACAACCATTCCGAGTACCAGGGGCCCCTTTTTATCGAACCCGGCGTCGTAGCCAGCCTTTTTTTGATTCTTAAATAGCGAGAGATTGGTCTCACCCCAACTGTTTGCTCCCGTTTTAAGAAGCTCAACTCTATTAAAATCGGAATCCTTCTTCGCGTTCTTCGCTTTTGAAAGCGATCGAGCCAGCGGGAATGCTGTCATCATCCGTTTTAAATCTTTTGTAATTGCATGATTCCCGTAATTGCTAATCACGGGAATAGCCGGCCCGGCTCCAAATAATTGCCCCACACCGGATACATCCAACACCACATCGTTATCCGGCACAATGCCCCATTGCGAAAGAAAATCCTGCAGACTCGCAGAAGGGGACGGATCTATCATTGCCAGAACACTACCGCCCTTTTTTAAATAGTCGTTAATCGCGGCGGTCTCTGTTTGAAGAAGATTCGTTTGGGGTCCGGAAATTATCAAAACAGAGCAATCTTCCGGAATTACCTTCGCTGTCGCCAGCATCAGCTTTTTCACACCGTAATACTGATCAACGAGTGCCTTTTTAGCCATCGCCAACCCCGAGCGGCCCGTTTCGCCTGCCATATTCTGATCAATATCGTGTTCACCGTGTCCCTCTAAAAAGTAAATCCATTTCTTACCTTCACGGGTTACCTTAATAATTGCATTTGTCAGCTCAGCTTCTGTTGTTTTCTGAATCCGTTCGACTTTTGAAGGACCCTTCACAATGATTGTTCCATATGTAATACGGCCATAATTCTTAGCAATCGCCGGACGCTTGTCGGGATCTACCAATTCATATGAAAATTTTGGCGACAAATGGGCATATTCCTCAAAGAGGTCTTTTGCCCGTTGGTTTGCTTCCGATTTAAAAAATCCAATTATATGTACATCTTTCTTCATATGTTTCAGAATTTTTTGGGTTTGTTCCGAAAGACTGTACTGGTGATTTGCCGTCGTATCGATTCGATACGTGTGCCGGAAGGCCACGAAATTAACTAACAACAAAATAGCCAAAACAATCAAAGAGGTTACAATTGCATTTGTGCTGTATTTTGTTGAACGCTTCGAAAAATAATTTTGAATATTCCCAATGTTTCCGACAATGTAAACCAGCAAAAGAAGTCCACCGAGAATTAGAAATGTGGTAATCAACCAAGACGAGGTCGTAGTTATCGCATAGATCAAGCCTCCGGCAATCAGCAACAAAACCCCAAAAATACCCGAGTAATCCACAAGCCGTTTCATTCTTTTACAACCTCCATTTTTTGGATTCCAGGGAAATATACGTCAGAAAAATTCCAAAAAACGTGAAACTCAAATAGTAAACAATATTACCCAAATCGATTACGCCTTTTGCAAAGTCATCAAAATGATTAATAAGCGAAATCTGATTCAGGAAAGAACCTACTCCCGGGCTTACAAACCCGGACATCCAGCCAATAGCCCAGAAAAACAGAATAAAAGCGAACGTGAGTACGGCCGCGATAATCTGATTATCCGTAATCGAAGAAAAAAACAAGCCAGCGGCAAGGTAGCTCATTCCTATCAACAGGAGGCCCAAATAACCCGACAAAATAGGTCCCAGTTCAGGATTTCCAAAGAAGAAAAGCGAAACCATATATAAGAATGTAAGAACCAACATAACGACAAAAAGGACTGTGCTGGCTGTAAACTTGGCCATTACCGTCTCAATGGTCCTAATTGGCGATGTAAAAATAAGTTCGATGGTTCCCGTTTTCTTTTCCTCGGCAATGAGCCGCATGGTTAGCAATGGTAACCAAAAAAGAGCAAATAGACTAATATTGTGCAATAACGGCCGAATGGCCATACTGTTAACATTTAATTTAGGGGGAGCCATTCGGTAATATTGAGCCTGCATTGTGTAACGAAAACTCAATTGAACAAAATTTGAAATAATCAAATAGAAAAACAAGCCCGTAATAAGAATAAACAGAGCAATAACGATGTAAGCAATGGGAGATACGAAATATGATTTCAGCTCCCGGTCCGTTATGGCCAAATAGCTTTTCACGAGAACGCCACCTCCTCTTCTTTCGTAGTTAAGCGCAGAAATACTTCTTCAAGGCTCATTCCTACAGGTCTCATCTCAAAGAGGCCCCATCCTTTTTGAACGATTGTTTTAGCGATATCCTTACGAATATCCCGGTTTGGAATACTCTCCACAATAAACGAAACCTTTCCGTTCGTTTGTTTCTCGCGAGCAACTGACGAAACAATCTCAAGGGACTGAAGTTCTTTTTCAATCGCCTCAACCGGACCCTCAACTTCCACATAAATTTTTTCATTCCCCTGAAGCCGTCGGGTCAGATTTTCGGGGGTATCTTCCGCTACCACCTGTCCCTCGTTAATGATCACTACCCGAGTGCACGTCTGGCTTACTTCAGGCAGTATGTGTGTACTTAAAATGATTGTACGATCGCCCCCCAGGCTTTTAATTAATTTTCGCACATCGATAATCTGCTTGGGATCAAGTCCCACAGTTGGCTCATCCAAAATAAGCACTTCCGGATCGTGGACCAGAGCCTGGGCCAGGCCCACACGTTGACGGTACCCTTTTGACAATTTTCCCACAATCGTTTTGCGGACATTGTCAATGTTTACCAGATCCATCACCTTGTCCACACGCTTTTTAAGATCTCTCGAATCGACCCCCTTAATTTTTCCCACAAACTTCAAATAGGATTCTACGGTCATCTCCGGATAGAGCGGCGGGGTTTCAGGCAAATAGCCGATCCGTCTGCGCACTTCCATCGACTGATCAAAAACATCGAAACCTGCGACTTTGGCCGTTCCACTGGTTGCCGGCATGTAGCAAGTTAAAATACGCATCGTAGTGGTCTTACCGGCAGCATTGGGACCCAAAAAACCGAGAACTTCGCCTTTCTCGACATTGAACGTAACATTCTGAATCGCAGGTTTTTGTCCATAATACCTCGTCAGATTTTTTACTTCAATCAATGGATCCTACCTCCGTTTCTAACGTCTGATTCCTAATTCCTTGATCAATGAACGGTATTTATCGATGTCATGACGATTTAAATAATTCAACAATCGCCTTCTTTGTCCCACCATTTTCAACAATCCTCTGCGCGAATGGTGATCTTTGGGGTGCGTACGAAAATGCTCGGTCAACTCGACAATGCGTTGGGTCAACATCGCCACACGCACTTCCACGGAACCTGTGTCATTTTCGTTGGAGCCGAATTTTTTAATAATTTCTTTCTTTTGTTCTTTTGATAAGGGCATTATTCCTCCGTACATTTAGTTGTTTAATTGAAAATAGTTTCTCGCAGCTTTAATATCCTTGTTAATCTGTTTCTTCAATGCTTCTATTGATTGAAATCTTTTTTCATCTCGGATTCTCGACAAGATTGATATTTTCACCTTCTTATCGTAAATATTATCATGAAAATCGAGTATGTGAACTTCAATTGCGAAATTATTTTCGCCGAAAGTGGGACGTTTACCAATATTGGCAATTGCTGCATATTTTTCCCCATTTAAAACAGCTTCTACAATATAAACACCATTCTGGGGAATTAATTTGTGGGGCGTTTCAACTTCGAGATTGGCTGTGGGAAAGAGAGAGTTTTTGCCTCGACCGCTTCCCTTTGAAACCGTCCCGGTAATTTGGTAGGGACGTCCGAGAAAGGCAGTGGCTTTTGAAATGTCACCAATTCTCAGCGCATTTCGTATCGCTGTACTTTTGACAACCTGACCGTTTAGAGATACCGGCTCAACAACATTCACACGAAAACCGAATTCACTGCTCATTTGTCTTAGTGTCTCAACGTTACCCGATCGGTTCTTACCAAATGCGTGATCGTAGCCAATAACAATATCTTTAAAACCAATTTTATTAATTAATATTTTTTTAATGAATAATTGTCCGGAAAGTTCCGATATTTCCTTGGTAAATGGAATAACAATCACCCCGTCAATGGGGAATTCTTGCAAAATTCCAAGCTTTTCCTCCAAAGTCGTCAGAATCGAAATAGGCTGGTTTCGATTATTCAAGATTAATTGCGGATGAGGCTCAAATGTTACCAGAAAGGCGGTTCCCTTGAATCGCTTTTTCTTTTCGAGCAAGTGCGAAATTAGCTTTTGATGTCCCAGATGAATGCCATCAAATGTCCCGATTGTAATAATTGGAAATTCTTTTTTCGGAATAGAATTAAGATCTAAAAATACATCCATTTAAAAGTTTTGTGTTCCTCTTCTCTAAACCTAATTATCCGCTTCTTTGTTTTCAGATGTCTTTCTCGCGCTCAAAGCCCAATCAATAAATTCGTCAATCTCCCAGGCGTCTTCAAGTGAATAGTCTCCAACCTGAGTACGTTTCAATGATTTCAGGTAGCCCACAGTACCCAGCGATTTTGCGACATCTCTTGCCAGGGCTCGAATGTACGTTCCCTTTGAACAGATGACGCTCAGATGAACCTTTCCTTCCGAATAGCCGAGTAACTGAATCGAATAAATATGAATTCTTCGAGGCTCCAGTTTAACAGGCTCATTCCGGCGGGCCATTTTGTAAGCTCGTGTCCCTTTGATTTTCACGGCTGAGTGCGCCGGCGGTACCTGCAGAGATTCGCCCTCAAAATCCCTTAGTGCGGCTTTAATTTTTTCATGCGAGAGCGATGGAATAGCCTTCGTCTGAACCACTTCCCCATCCACATCCAGGGTGTTGGTTTCCGTGCCCAGTTCAATAACCCCCTCGTAAGTCTTTTGGAGATTTTGAAAAGTGGGCGCCAGTTTTGTCTTTTTTCCGGTAAGGATAATCAGCAACCCTGACGCAAAAGGATCAAGAGTGCCGGTATGGCCCACCTTTTTGATCCGCAGGGCTTTCCGGATTTTATTGACCACATCAAAGGAGGTCCAACCAACTGGTTTGTTGATGAGAATAATCTCACCATCCTCAAAATTATAGGTCGTTTTCTTGATCGGATTCTTTGATTTTATCAATCAGGTGCTCAATATTTTCGGCATAGTCCAGGGTTTCGTCCAAAACAAATTTCAAATGAGGAATATATTTCAACGTCAATCGAGTTTTAAGCAAAGCCCGCACAAAATTTTCGGCGTGATTAAGCGCCCCGACTTCCAGTTCCTTGTGATGGGCATCACTCATTATCGAAACAAAAACCTGTGCCGACTTAAGATCGTTGCTGACTTTGACCCCGGTAATCGTTGTAAAACCAACCCGCGGATCTTTGAACTCACGCAAGACAATCTCGCTGATTTCCTTTTTTAGCAGATCCCCCACCCTCAAAGCTCGTTGTACACCCATTTTTTTCTCTCAAAGTATATCAACGAAATGATCAAGTATTTCCACTCGACCATCACCGTCAATAAACTGTATGATTTTCGTAAATGTCGAATCCACTATTTTATGATCATTTGTGACAATTGCAATTCCCAACATCACTCGTTGCCATTTCTCTGCCCCGTCCAGTTCAGAGATTGACACATTGAATTTATTTCGAATACGGGTTTTAATGCTTTTTACGGCAAAGCGTTTCTCTTTCAGCGAACTGCTGCCCGGAACAAATAAGTCTATTTGACAAAAACCAACCATTTTCTTTGGAAGCGATTTGATTAACCGTTATTGCTCTTTAGGGTTTTCTTTATTTCAACGACCTGGTACGTTTCCAGGACGTCCCCCTCCTTAATGTCATTGAAGCCGGCAATACTAATTCCGCATTCATACCCCGAGGCAACTTCTTTCACATCCTCCTTAAAACGCTTTAGGGAGGAAATTTCACCTTCGTAAACCACTTTTCCATCACGAATCACTCGAACAGGGTCATTGCGCTTAATTTTCCCTGAAACCACATAGCAGCCTGCAACCACACCCACCTTTGGAATTCGAAAGAGCTGTCGTATTTCCGCATCTCCAACAACCTCTTCTTTATGCTCCGGCTCCAGTAAACCTTCTAGAGCCAGGCGCACATCTTCAATAGCGTCGTAAATAATGGAATAAGTTTGAATATCCACTCCCTCATGCCGGGCGATTTCCCATGCCTTTGGGTTTGGACGCACTTGAAAACCAATGATGATGGCTTCCGATGCTGCAGCGAGAAGAACATCCGTTTCGGTAATCGCTCCCGCGCTTTTGTGAATGATATTCACAGCCACTTCGTCGTTACTCAACCGCATTAAGGCGTCGCTGAGCGCTTCTGCCGAACCCATCACATCCGCTTTAACAATTAGCTTTAGCTCCTTAACCTTCAGTTGTCGCACGCGTTTGGAGAATTCGTCAAGGCTCATATGTCCCCGTGTTCTCATATCCTGCTCGCGTTTCAATTGTTGACGCTTTAAGCTGATTTCTCTCGCTTCCCGATCAGAACGCAGGGCGTACAGGATATCGCCTGCTTCGGGAATATCTGAAAAACCAATTACCTGAGCTGGAATTGAAGGACCGGCACTTTTGATGCGCCTTCCGCGTTCATCGTACATAGCTCGGACTTTTCCACTGTGGAGGCCGGCAATAATCGGATCACCAACCTTTAAGGTTCCGTTTCGAACCTGAACCGTTGCAACGGGTCCCTTCCCTTTGTCCAATCGGGCCTCCAAAACCACTCCCGTTGCCCTACGATTAGGATTGGCCTTAAGCTCCAGAACTTCCGACTGCAAAAGAACTAATTCCAGAAGCTGATCAATATTCTGTCCGGTTTTTGCCGAGATTTCCACTGCCGGAACGGAACCGCCCCATTCCTCGATAAGAACGCCGGCATCCGCCAACTGTTTTTTAACGAGATCGACATTGGCATTGGGCTTATCAATTTTATTAATAGCCACAATAATTGGAACACCGGCAGCCTTGGAATGGTTAATGGCTTCGATGGTTTGCGGCATAACGCTATCGTCAGCAGCAACAATTAGAATGACAATATCCGTTACCTGAGCCCCGCGTGCACGCATGGCTGTAAATGCTTCGTGACCGGGTGTATCTAAAAATGTAACTTTTTTGCCATCTAGTTCCACTACGTAGGCACCAATGTGTTGAGTAATTCCGCCCACTTCACCGGCAACAATTTTGCTCTTTCGAATGTAATCAAGCAGAGACGTTTTACCATGATCCACATGGCCCATAATTGTTACAATCGGGGGACGCGGCACCTGTTTTGTTTCGTCTTCATCTTCCTGCTCCAGCTCCTCAATGATATCCGTACCGTATTCTTCCTGGGGTTCAACTTCGAATCCGAATTCATCGGCAACTGTAATAATTGTATCCATGTCAAGCCGCTGGTTAATTGACACAAGCATACCAAGATTCATCAGCGTTCGGATGACCTCATTTGGCTCAACATCCATCGCCTTTGCCAATTCGCCGACTGAAATAAACTCACTCACACGAATAATATTGGCCTCTTGCTCGGCTTCTTCCTCAGTAACCTGAGCCCTCCTTTTATGCTTAGGACGTCCACCCTTTTCTTCCATCGCAGCCATTGTTCGTTTGACCGTTGCCTCAACCTCTTCGGCAGAAATTCTATGTTCTCGTTCTTTTTTCTTTTTTCTTTTACCTTGTGCCTTGGCTTTGGCCTTCTTGGCAGCCTCTTCCTTTAGCCGCTCTTTGCGTTTTTTCTTTTTCTTTGGTTTTTCAGCCTTAGGTGCAGGCTTTCCTTCTTCCTTTTTCTTTCCTTCTTTGGAAACCTTGCGAACGCGTACTTTTGGTTCCGCTTTCTCAGTACCGACTTTGGTAGCTTCTTGCACCGATTTTTTCGGCGTACTCTCCGCTTCCTTTACCTCCGCCTCAGCAGAAACGGTTTCTTCGATTTTTCCTTTTTTGGAAGATTTTTCCGGAGGAGCTTCTACTTTTTGCCGCGGAGGCTGCGACTCAATTGAAGATGAGTCCGTTGCGAGAATTGCTTCCAAACGTCTTTTATCAGACTTGGCTTTTTCAATGGATTCTCTTTTTTCCCGCCGTGCTTCGCGCTCTTTCCTTTTCGCCTCAGCCTTTGCCTTTTTTTCTTCCTCAGTTTCTAAAACAATCGGCCCGGGCGTTGCCGTTACCAACTCTTCAATTTCTTTTGTAATGAATTCTTTTCGTAATTCTTCCTGCCGATGTTTTTCGCGAAGCCTCTTCTGGTAATCGTGTTCAGACGAGGGAGTCGGCACCTTCGCTTTCCCGAACTTCTTGTTTAAATCGGCAAGCATTTCATCCGTAATCACACTCATCTGATTTTTTACAGGATATTTTTCTGCATTCAAGAAGTCCAGAATCGATTTGATTGAAACGTGAAATTCTTTTGCTGCCTGAAAAACTCTTAATTTTTTCTTCTTTGTTGAAACAGTTTTTCCTTCTAAAACTTCCATTATTTCTCGATATAATTTTTCACGGATTCAATGATTTTCTCTGCCGTTTTTTCACCAATTCCCGGGATTTCCACAAGCTTATCCGCACCCGCTCGCAAAATATCTTCCGGGGTTTTTAGTTCAGCCTTTATTAATTTCTCCAAAGCCGCTTTGCCAACCCCCTCCAGCCGATGATCCACCAACTCTTCTTTGGCGCGGCTCATCATATTCTGATAGTCGCTTTCTTTGATTGTTTCAATTTCATAACCGGTTAGCTGCGATGCCAGTCGCCGATTGACACCCCCCCGGCCAATTGCCAGTGAAATATATTCGTCCGGAATAATTGCAATTGCCGTTTTTGCTTCTTCGTTCAAGATAACATAAGAAGCTTTCGCCGGACTGAGCGCTCTCGAAATAAATAATTGGGCATCAGAATTCCAGTTGATCACATCTATTTTTTCATTATTGAGTTCCTTTACAATTTCCTGAATGCGAATCCCCTTCATTCCAACGCAGGCGCCAACAGCATCTATTCGCTTGTCATTTGAATAGACAGCGATCTTTGCCCGCTCGCCGGCCTCTCTGGCAACTCCCTTTATCTCAATTATTCCATCGTAGATTTCCGGCACTTCTAATTCAAGTAATCGCATGAGGAATTTTGGATCTCGTCTGGAAACAACAATTTCCGGACCTTTGTTCGATCGACGCACCTCTTTTACGACCGCACGAATACTTTCCCCCCTTCGATAACGCTCATTTTTGATCTGTTCCTCTTTGGGGAGAACAACTTCCGTTTTGTCAATATTGATGTAAATTTCATCGCGATTGATTTGTCGGATATCGCCAATGATAATTTCCCCAACGCGGCTCTGATATTCCTCGAAAATGCTTTCTTTTTCCAAATCACGCAGTTTTTGACTCAAATTCTGTTTCGCAGATGCAATAAGCCGTCTGCCGAATTTTCTAGGATCAACTAATTCCAAAAATTCGTCACCAATTTCCAAATCAGGTTCCACGTTCTGAGCTGTTTCCAGATCAACTTCCGTTGTTTCATCCACAACGGTTTCAACAATGGTTTTGTTCTGATAAATTTCTATTTCCCCTTTGTCGATATTAACAAAAACCTCAAAATTATCAGTCGTGCCATATTTTTTCTTGATCATAGAAAGCATCACGCTTTCTAAAATTTGAGCAAGCTGCTCCCTATCGATTTTCTTTTCTTTTGTCAGTTCCGAAATGGCTTCGGCAATTTCAATTTTCATTACCGACATAACCTCCAAGCTATTTTACCATTGAACACTTTGTTTGGCCTCCAAAATAGAATTTAACGGGATTGATATTTCACCCATATCATTTGAAATAGTGATTGCATCGCCATCAATTTTCTTGAGATCCCCCTTAATTTTGTGCGATCCCCTTTCATCCTGAAACTTAATTTCCAGGAATCGACCCACGTTTCGCTCAAAATCCCTCTTTGTTTTCAGGGGCCGATCCATTCCCGGGGACGAAACCTCAAGACGATAATTATTCCCAAGAAGGTCATCTAACTCGGTTTTTTGCAAAAGCTTCCTGGAAATTTCCGCGCAATCGTCAATTGTAACACCGCCCACTTTATCGACATAGAGAACAAGGATATGATTTCGCTTTGTGCCTTTCAAAGCAATTTCAACCAGCTCTGCACCCTTTGCTTCAATCTCCGGGGTTACAATTCTTGCAATTTTTTCTTTCATTTTTGATTATCCCATACAATAAAAAAGTGGGTCTTTTGAACCCACTTCGAACACAAATATAAGAAAAAAAAAACCATTATGCAAGAAAAATGTTTCAATTAAAAAAATGACTGCATTTTGTCAATTCCAACGCCGCGAAGAATTGGTTATTCTTTTTGTTTTTTCCAATGTCCGAAATGTTATAACTTCTCTGCTAAAATATCATTCGTGCCCCTGGGGTGACTCGAACACCCGACACGCGGTTTAGGAAACCGCTGCTCTATCCACCTGAGCTACAGGGGCAATTGTTTTATTGTCGTTTGGCAAATTTTAAAGAGAGGTGTCATTCTGAGCTTGTCGCCTGTCTCCCTCAGGCGAAAAGAATCTCGGGTGGGAGGAATAAATTCTTCCCTACGCTCAAAATGACATGTTTGCCAAACGACTATTGCTTTATTATTAAGTGATTACAATCCACACCCTTCTTTCTATAAATCAATGCGATTTCGCCGTCCATATCCTATAAACGCACCATCTCCCATTTAAGATTCAACACTTCTCAAAGCGGCATCCCCGTGTCAAACAGCGCAATCACGATCCGCAGATGAGTGACGGTTTGGGCATAACCGGATAAAAAAACGGCCAGTACCTTGAAAATTGCCAATAAACGGTTTCGGATTAACAAA
>Ga0114934_10000743_pt1 | contig 20751 bp, 19 predicted proteins | sample 4SBtaG_2_FD_99695 | JGI IMG/M metagenome (GOLD analysis project Ga0114934, IMG submission 99695) | Deep subsurface microbial communities from Kolumbo volcano to uncover new lineages of life (NeLLi) - 4SBTROV10_white metaG | ecosystem: Environmental > Aquatic > Marine > Volcanic ...
CCTATTGCTGAAACTATGAATGCATACACATAATATCCTTGAAAGATGTAATCTCTAGAAGCTGTTCCTCTAACTAAGAAAATGTGAAAAACTGCTATAATAAAAAATAGTCCTAAGAATTTATGGGACATCTTCCAATAATTATACTTAATATTAATGTAAAAAGTCATTGCTAATAATATTATCATACCTGCAAGAGCTATTATTCCTAGGTCGACTGAGAATCCATGACCAGGTAACAAGTACTTAGCTGCTAAGTCCATTCTTGCAGGAATGTATTTTAATACTAATAATAATGGGTGTAATAATATGAGTACGAATGAGCTACTCCCAAAGATTCTGTGAACAACATATACATTGTCTAATCCTCCTAGAAGTTTCTCTATGAATTTCCACCTAGTTGAAAGAACAAAGGTTATGGCAAACATTGTCATTCCTATTAAAGCAGTTATTTGTCCTAGGGCGTGTGTGAAGTTTTCATAATTTAATTGAAGAGTTCTAACTGGACTTAAGAAGTACCAAGGTATTATTGGTAATAAGCTTATCAGCAACAACAGGAATAGTCCTTTTTTAGTTTGAAATTTCATTCATACACCTTCCTGTTCATTTCCTTGTCATAAATTATTATTTTTTTTACTCCTGGTCGTCTAGACAGCTCTTTAATTTTATCTTCATCAACAACTGCTATCATGGTTGCTAATAAATCAGCTTCTTCTAAAGTATTGGCGATAACCGTGACTGATGATAAATTATTATTTATGATGTGAGAATTCTCAAAATCTTTGTTAAATTGATTGTAATCTCCAGAAGTTGCTATTCCAGAGTTTTTTATTTGAAGTGATTCTATGGATTCACCTTTCTTTCTAGGGTGTTCTATGCTGATAGTTTGAGGGTTCTCGCCAAACACAATTATGTCTCCTCTTCCATCTACAAATCCTGAACTTAATCCTTGTTCTTTCAAAAAATTAGTTATTTTATCAACTATGTAACCTTTAGCTATGCTTCCAAGATCTATTTGTACTTCATCATTTAATAGTCTCACTTGATGATCTATTATTTCTATATCTTTGTATGAACAATTTGGAAACTTTTCTTTAATTCCTTTTTTTCTAGCTAAGAATAAAGATCCTAATGAAACATCATACAACCCATTTGTTAACTCAGATGCTTTAAGAGCTTTTTTTAAGACTTCTAATAGTTCTTTAGAACACTTCAATTTTCTTTTAGCATTAAGCTTTGATAACTCGCTTTTATCGTCATAAAAATTAAAAATCTTTTGCAATCTAAGAGCTTCTTCATAGACTTCTCCAATTATCATTTCCGCTAATGAGTCTTCAGCTTCATATAGTGCTATCACTATCTTGTCCCCGAAGAGTTTGTCTGAAAAAGTGTAAGGTTTGACAGATTCCATTATTAATAAAAATTATTAACTATATTTAAAGTTTTAGTAGTTCAAATAGTAAAAACAAAACAAGAAAAAAAGAATAATTCTTTTATATTAAAGAAATTTCCAAGGTATTAATGAAGAATTTCAAGCTTAAAGAAGAACAGAAGTGAATTTTCAAAATCTAAAAAAAATAAAAAAAATAAATGAGTTTTTTCTCGAGGGGTAACGAGGGTTCTTGTGAAAAAAGGAATGCGTTACGCAAAAATAGTTTTGAGAAAACAAGTAATGATTAAGAAATTGAAGCTGATACTTTCTCATTGGTCTTAAACATTATGTAACCATCATCATCTAATTCCCAATGATATAAATCCATAAGTTTTAATCCTTGTCGTTGTAATTCCATTATTTGCGAGTTCATATTTGCACCTCTCCTGAATTATTATAATACGCTAAAATATCTGAATCTGGGATAGCTCTGAATTTCTCCCAGTAAGACACTCTTTTTTCTTTCATTAACAATTCTTGTTCAATATCATTTGTTGTTTTCATGTCATCCACCTCCAAGCTTTGACTAATAACTATGAAAAATAAGCTTGTTTATATACTGTTTTAAAGACTAATCTGAGTTAAAATAGTGAGTTAAACTACAAAAGATTTAAATAGGATAATTTTAATCATTATCTAATGATCTTCCCTCAATTATCACCAAATTGGTTCTTGGGATATAACGTGGCTTTAGAATTAATCTTCGCAATAGTAGCTTTAATCATAGGTGCATTTGCCTTCAAAATCTACAAGAAAACTAATCAACAACAAATAAAACTCTTTGGAATTTCTTTTGCTTTCATCTCAGCATCATACATAGTGCAAGCAATCTTTAACACAATGGCCATAATAGAAGCTAATGAACACACTAACTTGTTAATAGAATTAAGCTCAATAGTCTGGTTTCAAATGATGGGAGTTTACACTAACATAATACTAACAATAATTGGTTTATGCACATTAGCATATATGACTTTTAAAACAAACAAAACAAGAATATTATACTTGATGATAATAATATCTTTATTAGGAATATTCTTAAGTGCTAACATATTATACATGTTCTTCTTATTCTCAACAATCTATTTGTTAGTGATACTAGTGCATTTCATCAAGAATTACTTGGAGAACAAACAGAAGAACTCTTTACTAATAGCTATTGCTTTTATCTTCCTATTAATTGGCAGTATTCACTTCATGATATCTGTTAATCATCAATTATTTTACGCAATAGGACACATATTAGAACTTATAGCTTACATGCTCATATTAACGAATTTTTATTTGGTGTTACGCAAATGAATAAAAAAAGGGATCGCCTAGAGATTATCCACGACATCCTGCTCTCTATTAGAGATAAGACTGGAGTAGTTAGACAAACCCATATTCTTTACAAATCAAATCTTTCTCACCAAATGCTAGTAGAATACGTTGGTGAACTAATTGAGAAAGGATTCATACTCGAAAAAAAAGACAAAAAGAAAAAAAAGTTTTATGAACTTACAGACAAAGGCTTTAACTACTTAAGCGATTACAAAGTAATCAGGGGCTTTGTAGATTCTTACGGATTAGGATAAGGCTTTGTTGAAAAAGTGTCGTCACCAAAAGTTTTGTGGCGTTAAACGAGCCTCATCTCTCTGTTAAGGCGAGTAGCTACGAGTGACGGCGAAGCGAAGCTGAGTAACATTTTCAACAGATCCAGATTAGGATAAAAAAACTTTAAAAACAACCTTTCTTATAATGTTACTAGGTAGTAATTATGGATAAAAAGAAGACAACTAATAAAACTCCCAGTATAATTAATCTTGTTATGAACGATTTAGAATACTCTCATACTCAAAGAGGAACTTTAATAATCATAATAATAGCAATTTTAATTGCTTATTTTGGTTTTATCTTTTCAATTACTGATTTTGATCCAGTAATGCTCTTAATATTAATCTTAGTAATAATTATTCTTAGTTCATTCACTTACTTAAACGTTTCTATAGACAAACAATACTTAAGAATAAAGTTTGGTTGGGGACTTTTTAAGAAAAAATTCTTTTTAAGAGATATTGTTTCAGCTAAAACAGCCAAGCACAATTGGTGGAATGGTTGGGGTATAAGATACTCATTCAAACCAAAAATGTGGATTTACAACATTTCAGGATTTCAAGTAATAGAAATAAAACTTAAGAATTCTAAAGTTTACAGGATAGGAACAGATCAACCAAAAGAATTAGAACAAGCTCTGAATAAATAATAAACAATCTATAAACATAAAAAAATAAAAATAATAATCAAACTCTTTTTATCTCCAAAACATTACTCATACCTAGTCTCTTCTTTGAAATCAATCCTCTTCTACAAAGACTATCTATGTTTCTACTAAGACTAGATTTAGGCATGTCAAGATTCTTTTCAAGTTCTTTTTGAGTTACTCGACCTTGTTTTTTGACATAATAATAAATCTTTTTTTGTCGATCATTAACAAAATCAATCTTATCAACAATAACATTTTCAGAACCATTCTTAGAAACAGAATATTTTTGAATAATCTTAGCTCTAAAAAGAAAAACTCCAAAAACTAATAATAAAATTAAGAAGAAAAAAACCACAGTATTAGTATTAACTAACTTTTTAGGACCAATCTTGTATTGAACTAATATTTTAATAGGTTTATCTTGATCAAAACCAGTAATTCTGATTCTCGATTCAGAAGTATCAATATTAATATTAGCTGCTTTAACATAATTAATAATCGCCCTATCAGGAAGAGTTAATTCAAAATAATAATTAGTAAAACTATCATTCTGAGTGTCTATGTTAAGAGTCCAGACTTCTTTATTTTTAGAAGTGAACTTAGAAGTTTGTAAATTATTAAAATAATCATAATTAGTGTCGCCTAAAAAACTAACATAACCATCTTCATGAACATCAATTGATAAGTCTGCATAATAAGTAGAGTTAATAGCGTTTATTAAAGAAGAAAATAATGATAATGACAATATTATTAACAATAAAAACATTATTTTCTTAACACCTCTATTAACACCCCTACCAACAACATTATCATTCATAATAATTATAAAAAATACTATTTATTATAAATATTTATGTTTTTATGGGTTTATCCCAAGTCTCACACTTCACTTACTAAATTTCTAAAAAACAAGAAAAAAGGCTCAATAAATAAAAGTAAATAAAACAAAAAAAAGCAAATAATAACAAAAAGACTTTAGAAAGACTAAAAAGACTAGAAAGACTTCAAAAACAAACACTTTATAAACAGGAGATTAACCATTAAGAATAGTTTTGAACATTATTAAGGCATTCACAAATATTACATTAACAATTAAGTTTAACAAAGTAGTAAAGAATTCTAATAATTTTTCAAAAACAAAAAAAACAAAAATTATAGAACAAAATAGTTCTATGGAGTAAATAAAATGGAAGGAACAGTTAAATTCTTCAGTGATAAAGGATTTGGATTTATAAAAGATAATGACAGTGAAAAAGAATACTTTGTACACGAAACAGGATTACAAGCAGGAGTAAGAATAACTGAAGGAGACCAAGTAACCTTTGATACAGAAGAAGGAGACAGAGGACCTAAAGCAGTAAATGTTGCTAAGTTATCTGATGACAAAGCAGCATAATTAAGAAATAAATATTCTTAAATAAAACGTTTTTTTAAAATCTTTATTCTAAAAAAACTATTTAAAAATCAACCATAACAACAATAAAAATAATAAAACAATAACTAAAACTATTATTACAAAAATAGTTGTTGAACCAGAACTACCTTTTTCTAAATCAATAACAGAACCACCAGTAATTAATTGATCAACAAACTTAGGTTTACTAACTAATTCTTTTTCTAATTCTTGAGAATCATATTTTTCTTTCAAATCATCCTGAGAAGAAACATCTACAGAACTCTTTTCTAAAACAACAGCTTTATCAACAACAGCAACATCTTCTCTAGGAGAATCGAGAACAACCATTCCAACAACGCCCTGATTAGAAGCTAAAACTAAATTAGGAAAAATAGTTGCTAAGATAAAAAACATTACAAATAAACCAAACAATTTTCTCATAAAAAAATAGTTATCACTACTACTTATTAAATCTTTACAAGAAATTCTTAAAAAAAAATCAAGAAAACCGTACAAGTTGCAAGTAAAAAAAATCTAGATTCTTAGGAATCTTAAATATATTGTAAAATACAGACGATTGGTAATCGTAGGCTGAAAACCTCGCCGAAGCTTGGTTCTTACACCTCGATCCCATCAAACCTATCTTCTATAGGAGTCCTCATGTCTCTTTTCAAGGTAGGCTTCGTGCTTAGATGCTTTCAGCACTTATCCCTTATCGCGTAGCTACTCAGCGTGCCCTGCCGGACAACTGATACACCAGAGGCGACGATCCATCGTTCCTCTCGTACTAAATGATCCTTCCCTTCAGACATGAAACAGATCCAGTAGATATCAAACAAACTGCCTCACAGCGTTCTGAACCCAGCTCACGATCCCTTTTAATGGGTGAACACCCCCACCCTTGGTCGCTTCTGCACAACCAGGATAGGAAGAGCCGACATCGATGTAGCAAGCCGCGCCGTCGATATGAACTCTCGAGCGCGACAACTCTGTTATCCCCGGAGTAACTTTTTGGTCAACACTAGCCCCCAACAAGGAGCACTAATGGATCGCTAGGCCAAGATTTCTCTACTGAAATTTGTCACGATTAAATCCCAGTTAGGCCGGCTTTTGCCCTTGCACTCTACACCGGATTTCTGACCCGGTTGAGCCGACCTTTGGGCGCTATTGATACAATTTCAACAGCGTGCCACCCCAGCCAAACTGTCTACCTACTGATGTCCCGACTTGCGGTAAAGTAGCGTAAATTTACAAGAGAAGTGTTACATTGGCGTCTAATATTAGGCTGACGCCCAATACTTCAAACAACTCCTTCTTACTCTATACAAGTAAATTCACGTCACAACAACAGGCTACAGTAAAGTTTCACGGGGTCTTCGCTTCCCACTGGATCTCTCTGGCCTTTGCACCAGAATGGAATTTTCAGAGGGTTCTAGTTAGGGACAGTGGCGATCTCGTTACGCCATTCATGCAGGCCGTCAATAAAACGGCAAGGCATTTCGCTACCTTAAGAGAGTTATAGTTACCCCCGCCGTTTATCAGCCCTTAGCTCCCTTGAAAAGGAGTTTTAGGTACTGACACTGGGCAGACGTCACCAACTATACACACCATTCCTGGCTAGCAGTTGGTTATGTTTTTGTTAAACAGTCGGACCGCCTTAGTCACTGTGCCCTACAAACGCACCTATACAGATACATAAGTAGGGACCCCTTATACCAAAGATACGGGGCCAATATGCCGAATTCCCTTAACTAGATTATCCCTTCACGTCTTAGGCTTCTCACCTAGGGGCACCTGTGCCGGTTCTGGGTACAGTCATGTATGATCTTTGCGTTTCTCTTTTTAGGAACTCCAGGCATCATCCGAACGATCTTACAAGACCGCTATTCTTAGAGTTGCTCAACTTCTCACCATTACAGTACTCCGTTGACCTGCTCTAATTAACACATTTGGCAGCTTGTGTCGGACTAGCCAGAAGCGTCAAGAATTAAACGCCCTGCGTTGCCGCGTATACATACAAGGTACTGGAATATTAACCAGTTTCCCTTTCGCGAACTCACTCCAATTAGGAGATCGCTTAGGACTGACTAACCCTTCCCTGATCTACATTGGGAAGGAACCCTTGCCCTTTCGACGATGGAGATTCTCACTCCACTTAGATCTTACTATTACCAGGATTCTCATTCCTGCCCGGTTCACTCATCCTTACAGACAAGCTTTTGCCCAAGCAGGACGCCTACCTATCAAATACCTTTCGGTACTCTGCAGTATCGGTGATCAATTTAGCCCCGTCCATTTACAGCGCCTAAACCCTTGACAAGTAAGCTGTTACGCACTTTTTAAAGGATAGCTGCTTCTAAGCTAACCTCCTCGCTGTCTTCGGATCTAGACAACCTCAACCCTTTAACACTTAAATGATACTTAGGGACCTTAACTGCAGTCTGGGTTGTTCCCCTTTCGCGATGCCCCCTTACGACGCATCGCCGTCTCCCAGCTTCTAAAGCATACGCGTATTCTGAGTTTGACAAAGAACCGAGGTCGTTAAACCCCTAAATTCCCTATCAGTATCTTTACCACGCGTATCACCTCCACTGAGGCTTGACTACGGCCAACTTCGGTAGGAACCAGCTATCACCGGTCTCGATTGGCTTTTCACCCCTACACCCAAGTTACGAGAACACTTGTCCGTAGTAACTCTTCTGGCCTCCACGGCGTTTTACCGCCACTTCACCATACTCAGGCGTAGATCGACCGGCTTCGGGTCTGACCCATGTGACTCAAGGCACTTTCACACCTCACTCCTCGTAAACTGCGAGTTTTCGCTTTCGCTACGGATACGCTTCATAGCTTATCCTTGCCACATAGGTAAACTCCCTGGCCCGTTATTCAAAACGAACGATGCACATACTAATATGCGCATCTCTCTATATCTTGTAGGTTTCGAGATCTTTTCACTCTCGGTGAAGAGTTCTTTTCAGCTTTCCCTCACGGTACTGTACGCTATCGGACTTGAGTAGTATTTAAGGTTGGAGGTTGTTGTCCCCCGATTTCAGACCACATTTCCAAGAAGCCCTACTCAGGAACACTTCAAATCTTCCAACTCTACCTCTAAGGGACTATCACCCTCTATGGTAGAACATTCCAGTTCATTTCGAGTCGAGTTGTTAAGATGAAAAGAAGGTCCTATAACACCACATACGAACTACCTTTCAATAGCTCATTCGGTTTGCCTTTCGCCGTTTTCAGTCGCTCTTACTTACGGCATCTCAATTGATTTCTTTTCCGCCGGGTACTAAGACGTTTCAATTCCCCGGGTAAGCCATCCGTTAAGATTTTAAGAGAAGTCTCATTCAGAAATTTTGGGTTCAAAAGCCACATGCGCCTCGCCCAAACTTATCGCAGCTTGTCACGTCCTTCATCGCCTTCTCAAGCCTAGCTGTCCACCTACAAGAGTAAGATACCTATTTTCTAAGATTATTTTACCCTAGTTGAAATCTAGATTTAATCATTAACAAATTTATATTGTTAATCTTTTACTTAGCAACTATGCACGGTTTTCATTGAACATGATGTGATGATAACAGACCTCAACTAAAAGTTGAAGGTTCATGCTCTCTCCCTTACTCACATCTTATTAAGATGCGAGCGTTTCAACAAATGAATTTATTGAATATAATGTGTGAATGTGTGAATTTATGTAATTAATAAATAATTAATAAATGAATAAAATTAAAATGGACTCATTGATAATATTAATTTTTTAGAATCAATTAACCATTTCTTTGAAATGGACTCAGCGGGATTCGAACCCGCAGCCTCCGCCTGTCTTTGCTAAAAAAAGCATGCAAGGGCGGCGCTCTACCGGGTTGAGCTATAAGCCCATTTATAAATATAAAATGGTAAGCAAAAACTAACAATTCCAAGAGTTTTAATGTTTTTATTTAATAAATAAAATAAATTCTATAAATAAAATAAAAAAGGAGGTGATCTCACAGAAATTGAAATTTCTGGGACGCCAAAAATCTAGGATTTTTGAGCGCATCCGCAGTTCCGAAGAACTACAATCACTCTTTTCATCTGATATTTCTAAATAAAATAAATTTCTATATAAAATAAAAAAGGAGGTGATCCATCCGCAGGTTCCCCTACGGATACCTTGTGACGACTTAACCCACCTCACTGAGCTCAGGTTCAACTAAACCAATAAAGCCTAGTTTTACCTAAACCCTGCTCGGTTGGTTTGACGGGCGGTGTGTGCAAGGAGCAGGGACATATTCACCGGGCGTTGATGACACCCGATTACTAGGGATTCCGGCGTCACGAGGCTGAGTTGCAAGCCTCGATCCGTACTTAGATAGAGTTTCGAGGATTCGCTTCTCTTTTCAGAGTTGCATCCCATTGTCTGTATCATTGTTGCGCGCGTGTAGCCTAGAAGATTCGGAGCATACAGACCTACCGTTGCCTGCACCTTCCTCTTTCTTACGAAAGCAGTCTCTACATTGTGCTCAGTCCATAAATGCCGTTAGCAAATGTAGATACAGGTCTTGCTCGTTACCAGACTTAGCTGGACACCTTGCGGCACGAGCTGACGGCGGCCATGCACTTCCTCTCGGCTCGTCAGGAAAAGTCTTCAGCTTGTCCTTCATCCTGCCGTCGCTTCTAGTAAGGTTCTCCGTGTACAGTTGGATTAAACCGCACGCCGCACCCCTTGTGGTGCTCCCCCGCCAATTCCTTAAAGTTTCAGTCTTGCGACCGTACTTCCCAGGCGGTGAGCTTAACACCTTCGTTTCGATACTGCCCATCCTCTTAGGATAGGCAACACCTTGCTCACAGCGTTTACGGCTAGGACTACTCGGGTATCTAATCCGGTTTGCTCCCCTAGCTTTCGTTCCTCACCGTCAGATCCGTTCTGGTTAGATGCCTTCGCCATCGGCGGTCTACCTTGGATTATACCATTTTACCAGTCCCCAAGGCATACCTCTAACCCCTCCCGGTCTCGAGTTTGGCAGTCGCCTTTGCATGCCGTCGCGTTAAGCACGACGATTTCACAAAAGATTTACCAAACCGGCTACGAACGCTTTAGGCCCAATAATCGTGATTGCCACTTGGGGCGCCGGTGTTACCGCGGCGGCTGGCACCGGTCTTACCCACCCCTTATTCGCTAAGAGTTCTAATCTTAACAAAAGCCCATGCAAAGCATGAGCACGTAGGATCCCCTCATCACACTTGCGTGCATTGTGAAGGTTTCGCGCCTGCTGCACCCCGTAGGGCTGGGACCAGTATCTCAGTGTCCCTCTCCGGGCTACCTCTCTCAAGGCCCGTACGGATCTTCGCCTTGGTGGGCCATTATCCCACCAACAAGCTAATCCGCCGCCAACTCATCCTACAGCGCGAGTTTAAGAGAAGAGCTATTTCCAGGCATCATCTCCTATCAAGTATTACACTCAGTTTCCCGAGCTTATCCTTGACTGTAGGGCAGATTATTGACGTGTTACTGAGCATTTTGCCGATATTGCTATCAGACTTGCATGGCTTAGTCGAATCCTACTAGCAGCAATCTCCCGCAGGATCAACGGGAACTACTACTATCTTGATTATTTTTGTACGTATTCGGTCGCATCGTCAATCTAATTTCTAATATATAAATATACTATTTTCTAGATTAACAATTTTCAGAATTGTCAGTTTTTGTTTTTGCTTACCACATACTGGACATATTAGGTCCTGTATGAATATGATGTGATATATACGTTGTTACAGTGCTTCTCAGTTTAATCCGCACGTTTAGTAACAGATGGAGTTGGTTTGCCAAATCGAAATTTGACTCGACACAATCAAGGTGATGTGCCTAAGTTTTTTCTACGTTTTCATACGTAGTACTCATGTGAAAAAGCTCCTCTTTATAAAGCTTTATATACTTGAGTATATATGAAGGTGTTTTTTAGCCTCTTTTAGGCTGTTTTTAGAAAAGTTGTAAACAAAAAAAAATGGACTCTGCGGGACTTTCAGGTTAACACCTTCGGTCATCATCAACCTTGTTGCTAACAATTTGAACCCGCGGCCTCCCGATCTTTGGATACTAACACCATATAATTAGTAAATCATATGTAGTATGTGCCAACCGAGCGCTCTACCAGACTGAGCTAAGAGCCCTTCATTTCATTCAGTGCTCAACTTCAAAAGAGAGTTTTTGAAGTAAGAACCCTTCAACTTTGTTCAGTGCTCAACTTCAAAAGAAAGTTACAGAATTATTATTCTGAACTTCAAAAATTTTTAATTTTTGTAAGTTTTTGAAGTAAGAGCCCTTTATTGATATTAAACAATAACAATATAAGAACAAAAAAGAAAAAGAGTTATTTAAAAAATTGTTTATTTTTTATAGTTCTTTTTTATTATAAAATATCTATTTTATCTATAAAATTTTTATCTTTCAATAAAACACCACGCATAACAAAAATCATTTCTTTCGATAAATACTGAAGAGGTCTATTAGAACTAACAATATCTTTTAAAACAGAAATATGGTGTAAATTATCTGGATCAATCTTCAGAGCAACAGAGTAAATGATATTTGTATGAATGTGTTGGTATAAACTTAATGTTTCAAGAAAAGCTTCTCTAAAACTCGTATTTTTCCTAATAGAATCAACTTTGTAAGCTTTTGAAAACCCATCAATAGCGTTTTCTAAATAATCTTTAGCAGTAATAATATCTCTAAAAGCGTAGTCTCTTTTCATCAACAATTGTCTTGCTTTTAAAGAAGTTTCATAGGAATTCAAGGCAATTTGATAATTTTCTTCAAAATACAATAATTTTTCAAAATCAACCCCTAAATCTTTTTGAACATCTTGATTAAATACAGAAGTTTGATATGCTAATAGTAGTTCTAAAGATTGTCTAATATCTACAGATATATTTCTTTCATCAACAATTTCTTCCAAAACCATAGACATATCTTTAACATCCCGTCCTAATTTAGTATGTAACTTGAAAGACAAATAAGGATAAGATTCTTTAGATAAATCTCTATCTCTTAAACCTAAAGATACGTTCTTCAAAAAGTTTGTTATTCTTAAAACACTTTCTCGTTCTTCAGAAGCACCAACATCAAGTAAAGCTTGCTTTATGAATAAATAGTCTGAAACTGATTTTTTCAAATCATTTGTTACTGCTAAAAAATAAATATGATTAGTAACATTTGATCCTTCACAATCATAAGGAATATTCTCTAAGTAATGTGCTAATGACTCTACTGTATCAGCACCAGAATATTTTTCTTCATTAAGTCTAACTCTTACCTCTAATTCGTCTAAAGGTGAAGAAGCAATTCTTTCTTCTAATTCACTAAGGGTTAAACTAAGAGCAGAAGTATTAAAAGTTACTATGTCAGATGTTGTAATAGGAGTCCCTTTATAAACCCTGTTAAGAACTCTTATTGGAAAAAACTTGGCTTCTGTTTTTTCTTCAGGAATAAACTCTAAATAAATTAAATTTTGTTCTAAATCAAGACTAGTCTTCTTTGGAAGCATGGGTTTTCCTTCAATTAAGTTTTCTTCAAAATCATTTATTCTCTCTAATAATTCTGGATTATTAATAACTCCCGGCGTATTTAAGGTTTCAAAATAAGTAAATCTAAAAAAATTGAAAATATGTTTTCCAAATTTTACAAAATTTTCTTGTCTAGAAAGTCTCGGACTTCTTTTCAAATCTTGATTATATACTGAAATAAACTTATTAAGTGCAATATTAAATGAACTAAAAACATTGGAGATTAGTAATTTTTGAGTTTCAACTTCTTCCTCTCCAGTAATCTTTTCATATAAAGATCTTGCATGATAATAAGAAATTTTAGCAACTATTGCTTCATACAATAATTCTGCTTGATCTATTAGAGAAGAAAAAACTTCTGCAGGTTCTTGAAAATAATCTTTCAAAATATAAACTGAGTCTTTAAGTTGACATAAACCAGATAAATTTAAACCCGAAATAACAGTTACTTCATCAAAAAGAGAAAAATTTGATCTGAACAAACCATCTCTAATTTTTTGATATGTAGTAAAACCCCCTATAAGATTTTCTGTAGTTGAAGTAATAGGAAAAAAAGAAAATTCATATTCCATAATCACAGGGTAAATTGTTAACAACAAATTATGTACTGCTAAATCTACAGAATCTTTTACATTTCTTAAATCTTGTAGATTGACATTTTGTCCTGATAAAGAAACTAAATAATTTCCTAAAAAAACATAATCTTGAACTGTTGAAATTAAAGCGTTTTGTGAAGCTAATAATGCCAAATTATTTCCAAATTGTTCTTTTAAACCTTCATCAAGGCCACCTGCATCTTTCTCTCTTCTCTCAACTAATAAAAAATTATCAGCTTCCTTTTCAATATCTGTTTCTGCAGGAGCATTAAACCTTTCTACTAGTTCATCAAGAGAAACTTTTTTTAATAGTGCTGTTGCTTCTTTTTCACTCAAAGGTCTATCATCTTCATATTCTAAAGTATTTTTATCATATTCTCTTTTAAACACTCTTTTCAATACTTCTCCGACCATTTAAGTGAAATTAGTTGAAGCATTTATAACCTTTACTATACTGTAATAGATACATTTATGCAGTAGTGCGTTTCTTAACATAATTTTGAGTATAAAAAGATATCATTATAAATAAGAATGAATAACTAAAAACAAAAAGATAACAATTGTTAAGAGATTGTTTGAAATCCTGGTGAGTTATATGATTACTAAAAATAAAGATATTTATCAAGAATCAATAGAATTACACAAAAAATTATCTGGAAAACTAGAGATAAAATCAAAAATAGAAATTAAAGATAAACACGATCTTGCTTTAGCTTACACTCCGGGAGTTGCAGAACCTTGTCGAGAAATTGCAAAAGATAAAAGTAAAGTTTACGATTACACTATCAAAAAAAATTCTGTAGCAATAGTTAGTGATGGATCAGCAGTTTTAGGTTTAGGAAACATTGGTGCTGAAGCGAGTATTCCTGTCATGGAGGGAAAAGCAATTTTATTCAAAGAATATGGAGGTGTAGATGCATTTCCTATTTGTTTAAAAACTCAAGATACTCAAGAAATAATTAATATTGTAAAAAATATAAGTCCTGTTTTTGGAGGAATTAATTTAGAAGATATTTCTGCCCCTAGATGTTTTGAAATAGAAGAAGCTCTTCAAGAAATTGGAATTCCTGTTTTTCACGATGACCAACATGGAACTGCAATAGTTGTTCTTGCAGGACTAATTAATGCTTCAAAAATAGCTAATAAAAAATTATCTGATTTAAAAGTTGTTGTTAGTGGTGCAGGAGCTGCTGGAACTGCAATAACCAAATTATTATTGTGTCATGGTCAAGAAAAAAATGCTTGTACTTCTGTTAAAGAAATTATTGTTTGCGATTCAAAAGGAATAATCTCTAAAGATCGAGAAGACTTAAAAAATAATAAATACAAACAAGAACTAATAAAAATAACTAATAAAAATAATCTTTCTGGTCTTCTTAAAAATGCTTTAAAAGATGCTGATGTGTTCATAGGGGTTAGTGCTCCTAATGTTTTGAAAAAAGAAATGATTCAAATAATGAATAATAAACCAATTGTTTTTGCTATGGCAAATCCTGTTCCTGAAATCATGCCTGATAAAGCTAAAGAAGCAGGCGTATTTATTATTGCTACTGGAAGAAGTGATTTTCCTAATCAAGTTAATAATGTTCTGGTATTTCCAGGTTTATTTAGAGGTGCTTTAGATGCTGGTGCTAAACAAATAACTAATAAAATGAAAATTGCTGCTGCTTATGAGCTTTCAAAATGCGTTGCAGATAGTGAACTTAATACAGAAAATATTTTACCTTCTGTTCTTGATAAAGAAGTTACTAAAAAAATAGCTTTAGCAATTAGTAAAGCTGTAAAAAAAGAATAATAATAAACAAAAGAATAAAAAAGAATAAAAAAAATAAGAATGATAAATAAAAATGATAATAATATTAATAAATTTAATAAATAAAAACTAATTTCAAAAAAAATAAGGGTAATAAAAACAAATTATGACGAGGTAAATTACAATGACTTTTTCAGATATAAAACAACGAGTAGAAGATTTAAAAAAAGAAATAGTATTAACAGATAAAGAAGTAGAATATTTGACTACTCCTAATAAAGTATTGGACTTTGAGTTTGAGATTGATAGAGATGATGGTTCTAAGAAGAAACTTCATGGTTATAGAATCCAATTTAATAGGGATCTTGGACCTACTAAAGGAGGAATAAGGTTTCATCCTCATGTAGATACTGATGAAGTAAAGAGTTTAGCTTTTTGGATGGCTCTTAAATGTTCATTATCAGGCCTTCCTTATGGAGGAGCTAAGGGTGGCGTAGAGATTAATCCTAAAGAATACTCTTCTAAAGAACTAGAAAAAGTTAGTAGGGCTTTTGTTAGAGAAATAGTTGATCATGTTGGTCCTTGGAAGGATGTTCCTGCTCCTGATGTTTATACAACTCCTCAAATAATGGCTTGGATGCTTGATGAGTTTGAAAAGATTAAAGGAGAACACCAACCAGGTTTCATAACTGGAAAACCACTAGTTCTAGGCGGTAGTAAAGGTAGAGGTTATAGTACTGCTCAAGGAGGAGTTTATGTTTTATTAGAAGCTTTACAAAAATTTGATATTGATCCACTAACTGCAAAAGTTGCTATTCAAGGTTTTGGTAATGCAGGTATGAATGCAGCTTTAATTTTGTCTAAAGAAGGTTTAAAAGTCGTTGCTGTTAGTGATTCTAGAGGAGCAATCTTTAATGATGATGGTCTTGATGTGGAAGCTGTTATTAAGCATAAACAATCAACTAAGAGTGTTAAGGATTTTGAAGGCGCTACTAATATTAGTACTGAAGAACTTTTAGGATTAGATGTTGAAGTTCTTGTTCCTGCTGCTCTTGAAAACTCTATAACAAAAGATAATGCTAATCTAATCAAAGCACCTATTATTTTAGAGCTTGCTAATGGTCCTGTTACCAAAGAAGCAGATGTTATTCTCGAGGAGAAAGGTATAAAGATTATTCCTGACATATTGGCTAATGCTGGTGGTGTCATTGTTAGTTATTACGAGTGGGTTCAAAATAACACTGGTGATTATTGGGAAGAAGATTTTGTCTTAGAGAAGTTAAAGAAGCAGATTGTTAATGCTTTTATGAATATCTACAAACCAATGTGTGATGAAGATATTTCTTTAAGAGAAGCAGCATACATAGTTGCTATTAAGAGAATCATCGAGGCTGCAAGACTAAGAGGAAATGTTTGAATAATAAATGGTTTTGCTAACACCCACTGAGACTGTATTTTATTCGATGTTTTGAGAACAAAATCTTGACAACCGTGGCTTAGCAAAACAATTAAATCTTTTTAATATTTCTTATAATTTGTTTTTAATTCTCAACAATAATTAAGCTTTAGTTCCAAAAATCTTTTCATTATCTTGTAGGTTTTTCGATTTTTCTTCAATGAGCTTTTTTAAGGATTAGTATTCCTTAAAATTTATGAGTAATATTTATGTTTTCAGGCATGGCAAGACTTCTTTCAACGAAGATCAAAAATATATTGGTTTAATGGATGTTTCTCTTAATTCAAATGGTGTAAAAGAAGCTAAAGCTTTAAGAGAAAAATTAAGAGGAAAAACCATTGATTTGGCCTATACTTCTCCTTTACTTAGAGCTAAACAAACCTTGAATGTTGTCTTACAATCTCATGATGAATCAAGAGTTATTTCTTATCATCTTCTTCAAGAAAGAGACTTTGGAATAGTGACTGGTTTTTATAAGGAAAGACTAGAAGAATTATTCCCTGATATTAACTCAAATAGTATCAAAAATCAATGGGATTATAATACTCATCAAGGAGAAAGCTTTACTGACTTGGAGAAAAAATTGTTTCCTTTTTTAGATTTGATTACTTATCAATCAAGTGTTGAAAAAATGAACATTGCCATCAGTACTCATATCGATCCTTTAAGAATTATTAGAAAATATTTTGAAGGTCTTTCTAATGAAGAAGCTATGGCTATCAATAATAAGAATTGTGAATTAATTAGTTATAAAAGGTGATTATTTTGCTAGCACCCACTGAAGCTGTATTTTGTTCGATGTTTTGAGAACAAAATCTTGACAGTTGTGCCCTATCAAAACAATTAAATCTTTTTATAATTCTTTTATTTTATTTTACTAAGACTTGCATTACAACTCCTTCTTTTCCTTCCTTACAAAGTATTAACCAATCCCCAGGCTTTATTTTAACTTTTTTATTATGAACAAATTCAGTTTCCACACCGTTATTATGTTTATTCCAATGAAGAACAGTTGTTCCAAAAGAACTATAATCTTCATAATCTAAATGTTCGTTAAAAATTCCTTTTTCAAGAAAAATTCTTCCATGTTTTCTAGAAATCCAAGGAAAAACCCAACCAATATCAGTTCCAGACTGCCTACCTATTGTTATTTCTTCATCCATATTCTTCTCAATTAATTTTTCTGAAGTTGTAATAACTCCTCTAATTAGAACATGTCCTAATACAATAATCTTTTTAGTCATAAAGTCACCTAAAGAAATTTTGATTAATAATATTATAAATGTTCTTATTTCTTCTTTTTTCTCGTTTAATTTTCGCTTTTGCTCAAGTTAAGCTTATTAAGAAGTTAATATTTATAGAATCTGAACTTAAATTGAACCAAAAAATTTAAATATAATGTTTTATTATAAAATATTATAAAAAGTTATAAAATATTATAATTAAATAATAAAGGTGTCAATATGGTTCTGAAAAATTGTAAATTTTTGGAACACATAACAAACTTAGTTTACTGGTGCGTGAAAATACAATGTATTTTTTGCACACAAAAACCATAGTTTTTGTTGTGTCCCAACAACTTTGTTGTTCAGGATCCTAAAATTGACAAAAGGTGATTTTAATGGTTCAAGCAATAGTTAATTTAGGAGAATATGAAGATAGGGTGCTCACCATTGTGAAAGGAAAATACGGTTTAAAAAATAAGTCAGAAGCAATTAATGTAGTTATTCAAAAATTTGAACAAGAAATTTTAGAACCGCAATTAAGACCTGAATATGTGGAAAAACTTCAAAAAATAAAGAAACAAAAAGGAATTAGTTTTAAAAATGTTGAAGAATTGAGAAAACATATAGAAAATGCATGAATTTGAAATTAAACTAGAACTAAATAAGAAATTACTTAAGCTATACAAAAAAGATAAAATTAGATATGAAGCCGTATTAAAGAAAATAAATGAAGTAGTTAATTCTAACAATGTTGAACATTATAAGAACTTGAGACACGATATGAAAGACTCTAAAAGAGTTCAACTTGGACATTTTGTTCTAATTTTTAATTATGATGAGACAAATAATTTTATTTCATTTGAAGATTATGATCATCACGACAATATTTATAAAAAATAAAATATACTTATTAGAATTTTTTCTTAATCATAGTTTAGAAAGATTAGAGTATGAAAAGTGTTTTAATCCTAAAAAGATTTTAACCCCCTTAAAAACCCCTAAAACTTTTGGAATTTAATTAAAATTAGTTATCTCAATTTTATTTGAACTTTGCTAGTTCTCCTTCTAACTCAGCTATTCTCTCTCCTAAGAAGGTTATTGTTCTTGAATTGTCTTGTTGATTCATTATATTGCCACATTCTGGGCATTTAAAATCAAATTCAATTGCTTTGTCAAAATCCATTCGAGAACAAGCGTTTCCACACATATAAAAAATGTTTTCTTTTTCTGAAATTAATCTAGAATTCATCTTCTCAACTTTTTCTTGAAGAATCTTTTTCTTTAAAAGAGGAATCATGTTTTCATTAAAATCCCAATAACAAATATACCAACCTTTAATTCTGTCCTTCTTTCTGATGAAGCTTACTATATTATGTTCTAATAATTGATATAAAATATTTCTAGTATCATTTATTTCCATTTCAAGTTCTTCAGCTATAATGAATTCAGATATCTTTGTTTTTCCTCTTAAAAAATCAATTATTATTAAAGCATAATCTCCAACTAGTTCTTTAACAACCTCTTCAGTCATAGTTTTATTAGGTTTTATTGTTTTAAGCTTAAGTTTTTGAGTAAGTTTTCGAGCCATAGTGACACCTCCAATTTTTTTTATCATACTTAATTATAACTATTTGGGAAGCATAGAAGAATCATGATGAGACTTCATATTGGCGCAAGAAATCCTGTTAAACAAGACATCTTATTGCTTCCCCCCAATAATAAATTCTTGATTTACCCCTTTATAAACCTTTCTATAACCAATGTGGATTTTTCTATACTAATGCAGACGAAATCAGCAATTAAAAGCCTTGAGAGGGTCAAATTCAACAAAAAATTTAATAATAAATTGATAATGATTATTAATAAAACGATTTTTACTAGAAAGTGATTAAATAGATAAAAAATTCTTAAAGCTTCTTACCTTCATAATAAAATAAATAACCCATCCCTATAGTTATTAAAGCGCCTGTTGCAACACCTATTAACAAAAAAAAGACATTACTAGCTCCTAAACTAGGATTCACACTAGGAGCAATAATCATCGCAGTAACAGAAGAACCACTAGTTAAATTACTATTAACACCTAATAATTCTAATCCGACTACACTAAGAGCAAAAGCCCCTATTATGAAAGCAAAAAATTTTGTATAAGTATGAACAAACATCTTTCTCCTCAAAAATCAAAAACCCCACCGCAAGTGATGGGTATGTTTAGTTAGACAAAACACACCTTCTTAATGTGTAGCAGGGTTTTTGGTGTGACGCTTATCTCCACCGCAAGCAACGGAGTATAAACGTAACAATCAACACTGTGTGTATAACTATTTTTACTATTTCATAATTTGTTTTAAAAGTATTCTTTAACCACCAAGTATTCTACAAATAACTACGATTATAAATCATTCTTATAAATCATTCAAAACTTATTCAATGATAGTGGTATTGGTTGTTAAAACTGTTTTCTCCTTACCTGAACTTAACAAATACTTAATCTTGGCATTAGGTAAACTAATTTTTCCAATTATTCTTAATTTTGATTTAATATTATAAACTAATATTCTCTCTTCAAAAGGTTCAAGAACATCAAGTTCCCATTTTAACAAATTCTTATTTCCTGAAGAAACAACTTTAGTGGGAGACATTGAACCAAGATAATGTTTTTTTTCATACTCTGCAATTCTTGGAATTGTATCAATAACAGTTACACCATCAAGAGTTTTAGAACTCCTATTCTTAACAAAGATTCTTATTTTCATTGCTGAACTACCGCCTTCATTATTATGAAGAGCAACAATTTCTTTAAGGCCAAGAACAGATGATCTATAAACATAATAAAGAATAATTGTTAATAAAACCAAGAATATTATCAATATTAAATAACGATAATTCTCTGTTTTAATAATAGTTGTTGATTCCCCAGGTTTGAGGTTTACAATCCACTGATAAAAAGTTCCATCATCAGTATTAACAATTTCTGCATTAGGACTCTTAGAAGTAAAAAGTCTCTCAAAAAAATTAGTTTTTAACTTAGCATCATAATCAGTAACTTCATTTCCATTATTTTTCAAAGTCAAAGAAGTAACTTCCTTAAACAAAAAG
>Ga0114934_10000745_pt1 | contig 20738 bp, 17 predicted proteins | sample 4SBtaG_2_FD_99695 | JGI IMG/M metagenome (GOLD analysis project Ga0114934, IMG submission 99695) | Deep subsurface microbial communities from Kolumbo volcano to uncover new lineages of life (NeLLi) - 4SBTROV10_white metaG | ecosystem: Environmental > Aquatic > Marine > Volcanic ...
AGTATATTATGGTGTTTAAGAATATCGATATATACAAAAGGGCCTGCTAAAATGTGTGAGCCGGGCACCCGTTTTCTATAAATATACAGTTTTTGCGTAGGACTAAAAACATTATCGGCTTTGCCAGTAGAGTTTTTCAACAGCTTGTACAGATTACACATTTTCATCTTTTTTTACTATTTTTCAATTCTTCTTTTTCGCTCTATTTCTGATTTAAACCTTTGACAAAACATTGTTTTATTTACAATGCTTCTCTTAGTTTATAATAAAAACTCAGAGATTTCAAAAAAATCTTTAGAATATCGCTTAAATAAAGAATTTTACCCTCGATTTTGTGTAATGTGTAAAACCGGTACCCTAAAGATAAGATTTGATCTTTTTCCAGAAGCTAAGTCTATTGATTTTTAAAAACTCTTCAGGATCATAAATCGTCTCTGGTTTGAATTCATCATAAAAATATGATTCAATATCAAATTTCTTTCCTTTATAATCAATTGGAAGTTTATTAAAAATCTTTAAAAAGCGAGATATAAAAAGAAATGGCTCGGGACAATCTATAAGTGAACCGCATTCTTCACAATCCGTAATATTAAGTTCATGATTAAAAAGCATTCTTTCATAATCCTTTTCTTTCAATGCATTTATTACCGAACGATATTTTATAATATTTTCCTTTCCACAATTTGAACATTTAACCCTCCTTTTACCATATCCATTACCCTTGACCGCGGCTACCGTTTCAATAAAGAATCTTAAAGAACTTAATTCTTTTATAAATACATCTGGAAGATCACCGAACTTTTTTTTCAATAATAATCTAATATCATTCTTAGGATTAAAATCAATTTGCTCTATATGATCGAAATATTCAAATCCTGCTTTCTGAATATAATCTCTGTATTTTTTTATATCTTCAAGCCCTCCATAAAGAAATATTCCTTCTGTGGATTCATATTCTCTCCTCATAAGCTCCGGCATTTCACCATCTATAATAGGATCGCAAAAAAGTAATACCCCACCATCTTTTAATATTCTATGGCATTCACTAAATATCTTCTCTTTCTTTTTGCTAAGATGTATTACTGCATGTGCAAGTATCATATTGAAAGAATTATTATGAAATGGCAAATCTGCAATATTTGCATTTACAAAATATGGTTTAAATGAATTTTTATTATGAACCCGTTGCCCTTTTTCCAAAAGATCGATACATAGATCTGCTCCATAAAATTCCAGACCTGGGTATTTTTTAAATAGATAAAAAAGATCCATGCCACTCCCACAGCCTATATCTAACACTCTAAATCCTTTTTCAGGAACTATTGTCTCATGTCTAAGAGGATTCCATAATCCAAGAGAAAGATTTTTGACCTCTTTTGGTATATCAGAAAAGTTAGGATCATTAAGATATCCCTTAAGTGCCTTTGGCTCATTACTTTTAGCTTCTTTCTTATAAAGTTCTATGATATTTTTTTCATTAAGATCCATTTCTAACCTAACTGTATTTTTTAAGCTCAAGGCTTGAATTTCAGCATTATTCTTACCAAATCCAAAATCCTCTTAACTTCAGCTCAAAGTATCATATTTTCTTTTTTTCAATCTTAATTATCAAAAATCTATGACCCTTTTGCCCTATTTATAATACTCTTCTCTTCTATCACTAAATAAATCATTATAATCATTTATTAACTTCATATTTGCATAATCTGTATCAAATTCAACAAGTTCTAATTCTTCTTCATCAGTTGATGAAGATATTAGTCTTTCAGCCTTAGGATTAACTACCTGACTCATACCGATATAAGTAAAATCGTTCTTTTCATTTTTTTCATTCCCTATACGATTAGCAGTTATAGTAAATATTCTATTCTCTAGGCTTCTATAAAGCATTGCATTAGGGCAATATGGAAGAACAAGATTAGCTGGATGTGCTATCACATGCGCACCTTTTAGTGCAAGTGTTCTACATGATTCTGGAAATATCCAGTCAAAACATATCATCATACCTATATTAAAGCCTATATCAAACACCTGAAAACCTGTATTTCCAGGCTCAAAGATCTCCTTTTCGCGATAAAAAAGATGAGTTTTTCTATATTTACCGATTATACCTTCCGGTCCAATCAATACTGAGGAATTATAAAGTTTATCCCTTTCAATCTCTGAAAATCCCAATACAATATAAAGATAATTCTTTTTGCAAAGCCTTACTAATTCTAATAATTCAAAGGAATTTTTCATATTTAATGAAATTGGAAATAGCTGTTTTTTAGAAATAAAATTATATCCAGTAAAACATAATTCAGGAAGTACAATGAATGCATTATTTATAGAATCAAGTTTTTTCAAAATCTTTTCAAGATTCGCCTTTGGATTTCCAAATATTGGACAAAATTGATAATATCCAGCCTTTATCTTCATAGTATCCTCCATGCATCATTTACAGTCTTTTCTATATTTTCATCGCATATAAGACCATTTTTTTTAGAGAAAAGAGCTGTGAATTCTATATTTCCCTTTGGCCCTTTGATTGTTGAATAATGTAATCCATTCATATAGAGCATTTTTTCATTAAACTTATCTCTTATATTTTTTATTATATCTTTTTGTAATTTTGGATTTCTCACTATTCCGTGGTCTGTCATCCCTTTTCCAGCCTCAAATTGCGGTTTGATAAGTATAATTGCAATTGTATCATCATCAAAAACTTCCTCTATCTTATCTAAAAGAAGTAAAATAGAAATAAATGACACATCACAAACTATGATATCTATTTTTCGCTCAAGAAAACATATATCAAAATTTCTAAAGTTTGTCTTCTCATAAAGTTTTATACGCTTATCATTTCGAAGTTTGTATGCGAACTGTCCATATCCTACATCTACCGCATATACAAAAGATGCCCCCCTTTGAAGAAGACAATCTGTGAATCCACCCGTTGAAGCACCAATATCAAGCCCTATCATGCCATTTGGTGAAATATCAAAATAATCTAAAGCTCCCGCTAATTTGACACCACCTCTCGAAACATATTCAAGTTTTTTCTTTATTCTTATAAATTCTATTTCATTTTCATCAATCATAAGGGATGGCTTCATCACTTTCTGCTCTTTTATAAGTACATCACCACGCATTATAAGAGTTTTAGCTTCAGAACGAGAATCTACAATGCCTCTTTCAAAAAGAAGTATATCTATTCTTTTCTTCTTTCCCATTTATTTAAGAAATGAGTCAACCGAATTTATTATAGAATTATATACCTTTATAAGCATTCCTACATTGTCAAAATCCGGCTTTATAGAAGCCAATCTTTCAACTTCTTTAATAGTTTTATCAAGTTCTTCTTTTATGGCCTCATCATCAACAATTCTAAGAAAGTGTTTCGAAAGTATTATAAGGCTTTTACAATGAGCATAGAACTCATTTGCAAATTTACGGGATGAATAATTCATGTCAATGGAAGCAGATTGAAATCTCTGTTTTTTAGCTCTTAATTCATATTCTATCTGATGCCTGAGATTCTCATCAGTCAATTTTATGTCTTTGACTATATCTTCTCCATAAATAACATTATAGCAGTCTATAATATCTTTATACTCTATAGGGAATACATCAGATGAATCCAATAATTCTTTTTTAGACATTATAATAAATCTGAATGAGAACCATCTTGGCAGTGATTTTTTCCAGCTTTTAAATATACCAGCTTCTTCAACAGAAAAATCATTTACTATAAAAAGAAAATCATATAATAAATTCTTATTAAAATCCTTTAACTTAGCACATGAGCCATAAAGAATAACACTTTTTAAAGCAGAACCAAGCTGTTCCCTGAGAGGTTCAATGAATCTTATAATATTTTTCATGATATCTCCTTATATTTTGAAATAAATCCGGACAATCTTGAAGGCATATTTTTTATTTCGCCCTCTTTATTTATTAAGGTCTTTGCAATTGTTTCCACCATTTCAAGTCTTTTCTGAATAAGATGTACAAGAAGTTTTTCAGTATCTGCTATCTCTGATTTTCTATTCATCTTTGCCTGAAGTTTTTCAATAAAGTTTCCCTTTGATTCATTAAGTTCTTCACTTTGAAGCTTAAATATATAATCCTTTCTTCTCTCAATAGAATCCTCTATCTTAATAAGTTCATCAAATTTTTTTTCAAGTGGTTTATAGTCAAGTTTATTATTTTTGAAATAATTAAGAGCATTTTCTACAATAATATTCAAAAGTTCATCATCCTCATAGTCTTCAACAGGTTTTCCCTTTTCGAGTTCATTCAAAATCTCATCTTCACTAATAGTAGAATCTGGGACTTTTTCAGATTCAAGTGCATCTTTGAAACTGCATTCAATTTCTTCAGCAGATTTTTTCTGTTCTAGAAGATTAATAAAATCCTGCCATTCATGGAGACTTCTGGGCCTTGATACCTTTAATTTACCCTTATTACTATTATCTATGATATTTTCTATATTATTTTTCATCTCATTGTCCAAATTATTTTCACAAGCCCTAAAATCATTGATAAACTTATCACAGAGATAAGAAGTTACTAAATCTAAGCTCTTCTCTCTTATCAGCTTATCACTACTACAAATACCCCGAAGAATTATTTGAGTATTACTTGGAATATAAATATCTTCTATTATCTTAAAAGCAATATCCCATTCTTTTTTATTATTCAAATATGTAAGGTCATTTACTGCCTTCTCAATATTTTTTTTTCCTAGATTTATAAGAGATTTGATTGCTATATATTTATATTTTGAAGTAATTAAAGGAGCAAGCACTACTACACTTCTTGGAACATCAATAAGTCCAAGAGTTTTCACCATATTTTCCTTTATTTTCTCAGGAAAGTTCTTTTTTAAAAGTTGTGAGATTTTATCAGATACAAGAGAATCATTATAGAATCTAAATACACTGAGCAATGCATTTATTATAAGAGGATTATTTTCATTCTGAGCAATATCAAGTACTTCTTTTTTATATTTTTCAGGATGGAAATGATATATTAGCATTATATAATGTAATTTTTCCCATTTTGTCTCTAAATTTTTCCATTCCATATTTTTAAGTTCTTCTGGATTCATTGTAAAATCCGATGCCCCAAATTTGTGCTGGAACTTCTCAAATGCAACAGCATAAGTTTCTCTATATTCAGGTTCTCCAAATAAACTCAATATTTTAAGTTTTTGGTGTATCTCATCTATAAGTTTCTGAGGTAATTCTTTGAAATCCAATATGGATTTCAGAGCAATAGCTTTTATCTCTTCATATTCGCTAGTCATATCAGAAAATATATTTTCAATGTTTTTTCTGAGAGCCTTTTCTTCTTCGGTCTCTTCCCTGCTAACAGTTATTTCAAATTGTTCAGTCCTAAAATTGCTTTTTTCTTCTATATCAATCCCCTGTTCATAATCTTTATCTCCAGATAATTCCATAAGATCGGAAATATTAAACTGCATGAGCAGGTTTTCATATACTTGCCTCCCTTTATCACCTGATTCTAGAAGTATCTTTTTGGTCCAATAACATCGATCTGATGATAAAGGTGGTGTAAGACGTGTAAAATATGAAGCAAGCTTTTTAAGTATAGGTTCTCCTATTTTAATAAGTGCTTTTGAGGCCATGCTTCTAATCGCCCAGTCATCATTTTCAAGAGCATCGTTTAGTATATCAAAAGTAGATGGGTCAGAAAATTCATAAAAAAGCATCATGATAAGATTCTTGATTTGTTTATTACCACTATTCATGAATCGTTTTATTGGCTCAAGTGCAACTCCTTTAAGTTTAAGAAGGACTTTAAGGCTCCAATGACATACATTTTCTTCATCTCCACGCAAAGCCTTATCAAGATTCAGCACTAGTGGTGCTATAGCTTTATCACCCAAACGAACAGCGGTCTCAAATGCCTGTTTTCTTATAAGCCAATAATTATCATTAAAAGCTCTTATTAATAAAGGAAAAATCTTTTCAGAATCTATAGAGGCAAGTGATAATATTATGTAATTTCTCATATCAACATCATTTTCTGCTTTAATATACAGCTCTTCAAAAAAAGGTATAGCATCTTCACCACCTATTTTTGCTATAAGAGCAGATGTCCAAAATCTAAGATCTGGACTTTTAGAGCCAACAAGGACCTTTTTAAGATAAGGGAGTGCTTTATTATCATATTTTTCCAAAACTTCAGCAGCCTGTTTTCTTATAACCCATGATGTATCTTTTAAACATCTTAAAAGAGATGGTATTGCTTTAACAGGAAGTCTTGTGCTAAGAGCCATTATTGCAAAATATTTATGTTTATGGTTTCTGCTACTCAAAAACTTAATAAGAACTCCAAGATTCTTTTCAGGTATAAGATGACCTATAATCCTTATTATCCAATAGGACTGATCTTCCGTAGAATTCTTAAAAGTCTTTATCAAAAGTGGCACAGATTCAGGATAAGAAATAAGAATATCAGCAGCTTTCTTCCTGACAGACCATTTTTCATCTGCAAGGCATTCAATAAGTATAAGTATAGATTCTCTACTGCGAACTTTTTCCAAAGCATCAATAGCGTATATTCTAATATTCTTATTCTTACTTTTTAAATATTCTGATATTATTTTCAAGGCCTTTTCTTTTGGAAGAAATATAGCTACTCTTAAAGACCAAAATGCATGATCATCATTATTAATTCGTATATCATTAGAAAGTGCTCTGAATATTTCTTCTTTGCTTAATTTATACAAAAGTCTAGCTGCTCGCTTTCGTATTTTCCATTTTTCATTTGAAAAACATTTACATAAATATCCAGCAAGTCTCGACTTGTTGATATTTTTTATATCATCTATATTTTTCTTACCTTCTAAATATGAAATAACAAGATCAAGTTCACTCATTTTTTCTCCTCAGATATTCTTTCAAATACTTACCCGTAAATGATCTATGGCATTCAAGAATACCACGAGAGGCTCCTGAATAAATAATATTACCACCCTGCTCACCACCTTCTGGGCCAAGGTCCACAATATAATCAGAAGCGCTTATAATATCAAGATTATGCTCAATCATAATAATTGTATTTCCTTTTTCAACAAGCCTTTTGAGTACTTTGATAAGTTTTGACACATCATCAAAATGAAGTCCTGTTGTAGGTTCATCTAATAAATAAAGAGTATCACCAGAACTGACTTTGGTCAATTCTCTGGCAAGTTTTACTCTCTGGGCTTCCCCACCTGACAAAGTTGTGGCTGGTTGACCAAGTTTAATATATCCAAGTCCCACATCTTTGAGTGTCTGAAAATATCTTTTTACTTTTGGATAAGACTCAAAAAGTTCATATCCTTCATCAACAGAAAGTTCAAGTATATCATTGATATTCAAGCCCTTAAACTTAATAGAGAGAGTCTCTTTATTAAATCTTTTTCCATTACATATATCACATTCTACAAAAACATCAGGAAGAAAAAGCATTTCTATTCTTTTTCTGCCACCGCCCTGACATGCCTCACATCTTCCGCCCTTGACATTAAAGCTAAATCTTCCAGATTTATATCCCCTTATTCTTGATTCCGGTATATCTGCAAAAATCTCTCTTATAGGTGTAAAACCCCCAACATAAATAATGGGATTAGATCGCGGTGTCCTTCCTATTGGTTCTTGATCAATACATAATACTTTCTTAAAATTTTTTACACCCTTTATAGTATCAAAACTATCAAAATTTAATTGCCTTCCAAGCATTTTTTTTCTTACTGCTTCATAAAGCACATCATATATTAAAGAGCTTTTTCCAGAACCAGATACTCCTGTCACTACGCTCATAGCACTTACAGGAAATCTCACATCTACATTTTTCAAATTATTTTTTCTTACTCCATTCAATTCCAACCACTTCTGTCTTTTACTTTCTTTCCATTTTGGGCCAAAATCATTAGATATCTCATTTCTGAGATATTTTGCAGTAAGTGATTTCTTATTTTTTATAAGTCTTGCAGGAGAACCAGAAAAAACTATTTCTCCACCATAATTACCTGCTCTAGGGCCAAAATCTACAATAAAGTCAGCTGTTCTCATAGTGTCTTCATCATGTTCTACTACTATTACAGTATTTCCAAGATCTTTTAATTCCTTAAGTGTTGTAATGAGTTTATCATTATCGCGTTGATGAAGCCCGATACTTGGTTCATCAAGGACATATATCACCCCAGTAAGTCTGCTACCAAGCTGACTTGCAAGTCTTATTCGCTGAGCCTCCCCACCAGAAAGTGTCGATGTATTTCTAGACATAGAAATATATCCAAGACCCACTCTGTTTAAAAACTTAAGCCTGTTTATAATCTCAGATAAAAGTATTTTTGAAATCTCTTTTTTCTGTTTATCAAATTCCAGATTCTCAAAAAAAATCAGTGCTTTCTCCAAAGACATCTCTGTTATATCAAAGATATTCTTTCCGCCAATTCTTACAGAAAGCGCCATTTTATTAAGCCTTGCTCCATTACAGTCTAAACAGGTCTTTTCCTCGAGAAAACTCCTGTAAAATTCCCTGCTTCCCTCTGAAGATGTCTCATAAAATAATCTAAATATTGAATTACCTATACCCTCATATTTAAGAATACTAGATTTTCCTCCCTTTTCCCAATTTATTTCTACTTTATCATCCCCATAAAGTATAACCTTTCTTACTTTTTCAGGGAGTTTACAATAGGGAGTATCAAAAGAAAAATTATATTTTTTTGACAATGCCTTCAAAAGTTTATAATACCAAGTATCTTTCTTATCTTTAAGTTTTCCAAAATATCTTAATGCCCCTTTATTAAGAGATATATTTGAATCGTTTAAGGCCTTTTCTTCACTGAATACACTTTTTATCCCAAGCCCATGACAGGCCTCACACATACCGGAAGGGGAATTGAATGAAAATAACCTTGGAGATATTTCAGGGAATGAGAAACCACATTTTGAACAACTATTTAATTCAGAGAATAGAAGTTCCTCATTTTTATCTATAAGCCAAAGTGAAAATATTCCCTTCCCTTTTTTTAAGGCAAGCTCACTAGCTTCTGATATCCTTGCTCTATCATGTGATTTAATTCTTGTACGATCAATTACTATCTCAATTGTATGTTTTTTGTTTTTTTCGAGCTCAGGTATTCCATCTTCAAGATTTATCATTTTTCCATCTACTCTAGCCCTAATAAAGCCGTCATTTCTAATTGATTCGAATAATTTATGATATTCACCCTTTCTTAACTTGACTACAGGTGCAAGAAAAACAGCCTTTTCTCCCTCATATTTTATAATATCAGATACTATCTCATCGAGTGTATATCCCTTCACAGGGATATTACAATCAGGGCAGAATAATTCTCCAGTTCTTGCAAAAAGGACTCTCATATAGTCATATATCTCGGTTACTGTTCCAACTGTAGAGCGAGGATTGTTGCTGGATTTTTTCTGTTCTATTGAAATTGCTGGAGAAAGCCCCTCTATGGAATCCACTACCGGCTTTTCTAATTTTCCAAGGAATTGTCTTGCATATGAGGAGAGCGATTCTACATATCTTCTCTGCCCTTCAGCATATATTGTATCGAAAGCTAATGAAGACTTTCCCGAACCAGAAACACCTGTAAATACTATAAGTTTATTCTTCGGGATAGAAAGATCTATATTCTTAAGATTATGCTCTTTAGCACCCTTGATGACAATATTTTCAGACATTATTAAGACCGCCTAACTCGGTAAATAATATATATCATTGCTAATAAGTTATGAAAGGTATTTTTCAAATATACTCTTAATATCATCTTCTTTAATAGGCTTCATAAGAAAGTATATAGCCCCATAATCTAGAGCCTTTTCAATTAGATGTTCTTCACCATGAAAAGCTGTTACTACAAATTTCTTTGAAGGATTATTGCGTATATATTCAATTGCTCTTTTACCATTCATACAGGAATCAAAATCAAGTTCCAAGAATACAAAGCCTTCATCAGTAATATCATTTACAGATGAAAATTCTTTTATTTCAGTCATTCCCTTCTTTTTTAAGAAATTTAATATTATCGAGCGTGGATATGGATTATCATCAACTATGGCTATTTTCTCTATCAATCTTCCCCCTGATTTCAATTTTTATTCTGTAATTATATTCTAATTAAAAAGCCTGTATTTTTCAAATGGAAGAATATCATGGATACTGTCAAATTATTGTAGGTAAAAGGGTAAAAAGACATTGAAGAAATTATAGATTTTAAATTTTGGATTTTGAATTTTGAATTGGGGTTTGTATCTTCATTCATTTCATCAATGTTGTACTTAATATTGTGAAATGTGAACAGACTGTTGAAAAACTCTGTGCCAAATCCAATGATATCTTAAGTCCTACACAAAAACTGTATATTTATAGAAAACGGGTGCCCGGCTCACACATTTTAGCAGGCCCTTTTGTATATATCGATATGCTTAAATGCCATAATATACTCTTAAGGGGCTTTAGGTCCGGTTACTTCCCCTTACCTCTTACCCCTTATCCCATATCCCTTACCCCTTTTATAAAGTAACCTAGGTAGGTTCTCTCCCCATTTTCTTTATAAATACACAGTATTTTGTTGCGGACTTATTTTGGAAGTTTTTCAACAACTTGTTAATGGCTGAGTAGCTAAATAGTTTCCATTATTCAAATTTATCTTTATATATATCTCTTATTTTCAGAATATCATCTAGAGAATTAAAAAAGGCATCAACAAGCTTTGGATCAAAATGTTTTCCCCTCTCTTCATTAAGCAATTTATAAACACGCTCAAGTTCCCAAGCTTTTTTATAGCATCTATCACTGGCAAGTGCATCAAAAACATCGGCTATTGCAGTAATACGACCATAAATATGTATATTTTCTCCAGAAAGTCCTTGTGGATAACCAGTACCATCCCATTTTTCATGATGTTGATAGGAAACTATTGCAGCAGCTTTTAGTATTTTTCTATTAGAATGTTTCAACATTTCAAAGCCCAACTCTGTATGTGTATTCATATACTTTCTTTCTTCATCTGTAAGTCTTCCGGGCTTAAGCAATATAGAATCTGGGATAGCAACTTTTCCTATATCATGCATAGGAGACGCCATTTTTAAAAGATCTGCTTCCTCTTCTGAAAGTCCATAAGACTTAGCAAGAATATAAGAATATTCTGCAACTCTTTTGACATGATTTCCCGTTTCTTTTGATCTCATTTCACCAATTTCTGCCATAGTAAAAATGATTTCTTTTTGAGTATTAACTATTTCTTCATAAAGCATTGCAGCTTCAAGTTCTTTCCCTGTATAAGTAGATGCCAGAAGAAGCCTTTCTAGATCTGAATCTACAAATTTTTCTTCTTTTGTTAGTTTATTAATACCTTGGAATATTCCTATTATTTGATCCTGGCTGTTTTTTATAGGAAGTGCAATTATACTCTTTGTACGATATCCTGTTTTTAGATCAGTTTCTTTATTGAATCTAGGGTCATTATAGGGATCGTTTATAATGATAGGTGCTCCATCTTTAAGTACAGAGCCAACTATTCCCTTATCTTTAGGGACTTCAAGTCTTGCAATTCCATGAGCAACCTTAGTCCATATTATTCCTTTTTTATCATCAATCATCCATACTGTACACCTATCTGATACAATTAATTCTCTATTCATATCAGCAAGAAGAATAAGAAGTTTTTCGAGGTCTTTTTCAAGTGATATCTTTGAAATATAATTAAAAATAATGCGAATCAGTTCATCGGAGGTTGGATCCCTTCTATATTTTTCTACTCTTTCTATACTCTGCATAAAAAAATACTATACTATTTTTTTAAATTTTGCAAAAAGATCATACAGTACAATTATTAATATGTTATAATCTTCATATGAAAAAAATCTGCATACTATACTCTGGCGGAGTAGATTCACTTTATTCCGCTCACAAATTATCCGAAAAATTCGATGATATTCATCTCCTAAATTTATATTTTTCAGGACTCATAAGAAAAAACTGCATAGAGAAAAATATAGAAAGACTAAGAGAGCTGCATCCCGGAAAAAATATCATACTTGTAAAAAAAGATATACATCAGATGAATAAAATGGTCCGTGGAAGTATTTTTAGCATCTTAAAGGATATGTTTAAATATAAGAGCTCTGAGATTTCTGTTTGGGCTGCAAGGTCTCTATAAGGAGCCAAAACATAGAAAGAAGCCAGCTTAATTTAAAGTGAAAATCACAAAGTCAAATATCGAAATGCCGCATTATTGGTTTAATTCTTTTCTTATCCGCATCATAGTAAAGCTTTGTCCCCTTATTTGGAGCTGCTTTAAGATAAACCTCAAACCACATATCTTTGGATTTAAAATCAAAAATCAGATTAGATGCAAATGAATGAAGATCATAATTAAGCGTATATTTCATAGCGGTGAAATCATTCATAGAAAAATCATATCTGCTATTAATATTTAAATGTGCTTTAGGAGCAAGTCTAAAATCTATAGTACCATTCATATCCCTCATTTTTGATGTTTTAGCATTATATGTTCCAGACACATTCATACTGTATTTTCTAAAAGGATCATTAGGTTTAAGAGTAAACTGAGAATATATTGTATTTAATGTAATATTAAGCTGAGGAATATCCATCAAATCTGTACTCATAATATCATAATTACCCTTTAAATAAAAACTCCAATTATTCTTTCTATTTTTTTCAGAAATAAGTCTTAAATCAGAGTATCCACCATTGAACTTTTTATTATCAAAACTATATGTAGTCTGAAATAATTTTGCACTATATCTATCTTTAGAATAATCAAATCCCATTGAAAGAGTTTCAGTCTCACTTTCATTATCAAACCGGAAAGGACTATTATCCCCAAGTACATTTTTCTTATTGTATCTGAAAGTATCTCTAAAACCTTTGAACTTCTGATCCACCTGAAGCCTGAAATTAAGCACCTGCATGAGTTCCGAGCTTGAATAATAGTTAATAAACCAGTCTTCATTTAATTTCATATTAAAGGGAAATAATTTTCCTCCTTTGAAAGGAACTAGGTTTATCATATTTTTCAAGGCATATTTCTCACCTCGAAAAGATGATGATCCTGTTTGATGATACTTGCCTATCATCATCGTCTGACGAAGATTTGTGCTCATAAACTTATATTTCTGAGAAGGAAGAGTTATATTCACTTCAGGTATTCTTTCGAGTGAGGAATAATAATCATCACCTTTATACTCTTCATCATCAATATCAGTCCTGTCATTATATTTCAAAGAATACTGATATTTTTTTCTAAACATCTCCCATTTACCTGAAAGATTGCCACTATTATTTAATTCCTTATTAGTACCACCCTTCTGATATTTAAGTGAGCTATAGTCTAATTTTATATTTCCTTTAGCTTTAGATCCATTACCAGTATAATTAATATTCACCCTTTTATTCACTTGATTATTAAGATCATCATTAAGATATGAAAAACCATAATTAAATGAATTTTTATTGTCTATTTTCATACTTTCGCTCAAATTTAATCCAATACTCTTTCTTTCTCTATATGAAATTCCAACATTACCACTCCTCATTGGAAGGGTATAGGGATAATATATATTGGCATATACTCCATTGTTTTTTGTATATCCAAATTTCTGTTTGAATATTTTCGGTTTTTCCTTAAGATCAGTATATTGATATTTTTTATTATTTATTACTTTCCCATGGAATATAACTCTCATATTATTTATTTCCATGTAATCGCCATATTTTATGAACATTCTGTCGGCGTTTATCTCATAATCCGGGTTTGGGGAATCGTCAGTAGTCATAGAAAGGTTCTCTGCCTTAAGATAACTCATGGAGAAATCTATCCTTTCAGCTGATATTATCTGATATCCTTGCGTGACTCTTCCATTTTTCAGAAAACCCGCACCGTTTTTCATATCATAATATACAAATTCCCCTTCATGTTTCTCATTATTTTGCCATAAAACAACATTACCAAAACAGAAAATGCGATTTTCATCTATATTAGCTTGTATAGTTTCTGCCCTAATATTCATTTCATTATTAAAAGCAGTTGCATTCCCCTTTACAATGACATTTTTATTTTTTGTATCATATTCTATATAATCACCTGTAATAATAATCTTCTTTGTATTTTTAGCAAAGAGAATATAAGGTAAAAGAAAAAATAAGATAAATACTTTAGAGTTTATCGAGTTCAAGTCCTTTGTGAAGAAATAAAACAGTCTTTTCAACATCTGTCGCATTTATTACAATAAGCACCTTTACTTCTGATGTATTGACCAGATACACAGGAATATTTTCATTTGAGAGAAGGGACATGATTTTAAATAATATGCCGTTTTTATCTTTCAGTCCTTTCCCTACTATACTAACACTACCAACATCAGCGTCATATATCAACCTTTCAAAACTTTTACTGAATTTTTCTATACAAGAAATTGCCTTTATTAAATCATCTCTTGCAACAAGAATATTCATGTTTTCCAGACCATCGTAGGTAATATTCTGTTGTATCATTTCAATCGGTATTTTAGCATCTGAAATAGCACCCATTATATTTAAAGAAGCCATATCTTTCTGTGTAATACCGAGAATAGATATCTTTGCACTTTTTTTATTATATGTGATCCCGCTTATACAGCTTTTCTCCACATCTCCCTCCTCATCAATCAAAGTACCCATTCCATCTGAAAAACTCGAGCGAACCACCAATCTGACACCATATTTTCTTGAAAGTTCAAGTGCCCTGTGATTTATTACTTGTGCTCCAGCATGTGCCAATTCAGACATTTCATCATAACATATACGTTTAAGAAGTCTTGCATTTTTAACTATCCTTGGATCAGCAGTAAATACTCCATCTACATCGCTGAAAAGTACACATTCTTCAGCATTGATAACATGAGATATTGCTACAGCTGTGGTATCCGAACCACCTCTTCCGATAGTAGTCAATTCTCCTTCCCTTGTAATGCCTTGAAATCCAGCTATAACAGGGATATATCCTTCAGATATAGCCTTTAATATATTGTCTTTTTTTTCAATATCCCGTATATAAGCATTCCCAAAATTATTATCAGTAATTATGCCTACTTGATATGCATTGAAAGACTTTGCAGGAACCCCGATTTCTTCAAGTTTCATACATAGAATAGCAGATGATATCATCTCTCCTGTTGAAAGTATTAAATCCATTTCCCTTTTATTTAGACTTGAAGTAAATTCTCTTTTTTTGTGTATAATTTCATCCGTATAATCACCAATTGCAGAAACTACAACAATAACTTTATATTCTGAAAGTGCTTTTTTTATTTTTTTGGCTACAGTCAATATCCTATCTGGATTTGCCAAAGAACTTCCACCAAATTTATAAAGCACAACTGGTTTATTCATCTATTACTATTCCATTAGGCTCTACTTCGAGCTCCATTGCACTTGTTTCTATACCATATCCTTTGAGGATATTCACCACCTTATTAATATGCCGTTTATATTTTTTATTTTTATCAAAAAATACAATAAAAGAAGGGCCGTCATTACAAAGACTTGTTCCAAGATTATCAGAGGAACTCAAATACAAAAAAACATCTCTTAATCCTGGGAAAAATGTCTGCCTTTGTGGATTTACGAGTCTGTCTGTAAAGGCCTTTTTAAGTATTGAAAATTGCTTTGAAAGTAATCCGGTTACAAGTAGTGCTGCATGTGAAATATTAAAATTAGCATCTTCTATAGGAACATTTTTTGGTATCATACGATTCAGTTCTTTTAAATAATCTCGCTCTATATTAGGTATAAACAGAACGGGTTTTATAATTTCAGGAAGGTCTATTCTTAAGAAATACTCTTCCTGCTTTGAACAGATAACGAATCCTCCGAAAAATGCAGCTGCAAGATTGCTCGAACTTCCCACTTTTTTTACAGCAAAACTAAGCAGTTCCAGTTTATCAAACGGTTCTCCAAGCAGATAATTCGCACCAAACATGCCAGCAGCAACTGCACCCGCATAACTTCCAAGGCCATGGCAAACAGGAATATTATTTTCCAGTTTCAAATCAACCCCTGGGAGCATCTTATTTACTTTTTTAAATATCCTTATTATAGACTTATAAACAACATTAGAAGTGTCTCTAGGAAGAGTATCACTCCCTGCCCCACTTATCTCAATATTGAGAGAAAGGTTGGATATCGAGATGTCTAAATAATTATAATAATTAAGAGCAAGTCCAAAAGTATCATATCCAGGTCCAAGGTTTCCGCATAATGTAGGTATTCTCAATCTGACATGATGACGCATTATATGATTTCCGAATACTTTAATATCGGCTTTCTTGCAGCATTAACCTCATCTAGTCTTCTTACTGGAGTATTTACAGGAGCCTGTTTGAGAATTTCTGGATCGCTCTCTGCTTCTTTCCTTATTTTTATCATTGCTTCTATAAACTCATCTAAAGTCTTCTTATCTTCTGTCTCCGTTGGTTCGATCATTATCGCCTCTTTGACAATAAGAGGAAAGTATATGGTTGGTGCATGATATCCAAGGTCAAGAAGTCTTTTGGCAATATCAAGAGTATGAATACCATTAGGAAGGCCTGCACCTGAAAGAACACATTCATGCATACATCTCTGATCCTGAGCTCTTTTAAAATACGGTGAAAGCTTTTCCTGTATATAATTTGCATTAAGTACTGCTGTTTCTGATACTTTTTTTAGGCCCTTCGCTCCAAGCATATTTATATAAACCCATGCTCTAAGCATAACAAGAAAGTTTCCATGGCTTGCCAATACTTTTCCAATAGAATATTCCAAATCATATTTTAAGAAATATTTTTCACCTTTTTTTATAACAACTGGTACTGGAAGCATTTTATATAGTTTTTCAGTTACACCTATAGGTCCGCTCCCAGGTCCTCCTCCACCATGTGGTGTCGAGAAAGTCTTATGCAAATTTAAGTGAACAATATCGAATCCCATATCATATGGCCTACATTTTCCCATAATAGCATTAAGATTAGCTCCGTCATAGTGAAGAAGGCCACCTACTTCATGAACAATATTAGCTATTTCAAGTATATTTCCATCAAAAAGTCCTAATGTATTTGGATTTGTTATCATCAATCCAGCAGTCTTATCCGAAACCACTTTTTTTAATTCATCAATATCAACCCATCCATTTTCAGATGATTTGATCTCTATTACCTTAAATCCAGCAAGATGAACACTTGCAGGGTTTGTACCATGTGCAGAATCAGGTATTATTATCTCATTTTTATGAGTATTACCATTGCATTCATGGTATTTCTTGATAATAAGAAGCCCTGTGAATTCTCCAGATGCTCCAGCAGCTGGTTGCAGTGTAAAATGAGGCATTCCGGTTATTTCACCCAATAATTCTTGGAGTTCAAACATTATTTGAAGTGATCCCTGAGAAATCTCATCAGGAGTAAAGGGATGTATATCTGTAAACTCACTCATTGAAGCTATCTTTTCATTCACTTTAGGATTATATTTCATAGTACATGATCCAAGTGGATAAAACCCCTTATCAACTCCGAAATTAAGTTGGGATAGCCTTGTGAAATGCCTAATAACATCCACTTCTGTGAGTTCAGGAAGTAAAGACTCTTTCCTTATCATTCCTTCAGGCAAAAGATTATTAATATCAAGATCACCTGAAATAGGAAATCTTACAGAGCTTTTTCCCTTATGACTATATTCAAATATTGTATGTAATGTCATTTTTCCTCCCACTCTTTGAGAGCATCAACTAAAAGATTCATATCTTGTTTTGACCTTTTTTCAGTTACTGCAATAAGTAATCCTTTCCTATCTTCTTTATTAAACCTTGAAAGCGGTATTCCAGCTATAATCATGTATTTGTCAAATATATTCATAATAAGCTTTGAAGCATCAACCGGGCATTCTATAATGAATTCCTTATAAAATGGAGCATCATATCTTAATGAAAATCCATTTATAGAAGATATTTTCTCAGCAAGATAATGAGAGTTTTCCATACATGAATATGATATTTCTTTAAGGCCTTTTCTCCCGGCAAGTGATAGATATATCAAATTTCTAAGAGCAGCCAGCTGTTGATTACTGCAAATATTAGAAGTTGCCTTCTCTCTTCTTATATGTTGTTCTCTTGCCTGAAGAGTCAATACATAACCTGTTTTCCCATCCAAATCAACAGTTTTGCCTACAACTCTTCCTGGCATCTTTCTCATATGTTTGGAATTAACTGCAAAATATCCATTACTAGGACCTCCAAAGGATAAAGGTATTCCCAATGTTTGACAGTCTCCAACAACAATATCGGCTCCATATTTTCCCGGAGCTTCTAAAATTCCAAGGGAATTAGGGTCTGCACATACAATATAATCTACTTTATCAGGTATGGCTTTACGTATATCAAGACCATTTTCAACTATACCATAGAAATTTGGAATCTGTACTACAATACAAGCAGTTTCAGAATTAGCATTCTCTTCAATAAAGCGAATATTAATACAACCGTTTTCCTCTGGTATATCAATTATTTCAATACTCTGGCCAGAAAGATAGGAATTGATAACCTGTCTATAAACAGGATTAACAGTGCTTGAAATAAGTATTTTTTGCTTTCTAGTACTTCTTAAAGACAAGAGTATAGCTTCTGCCAAAGCAGTAGCACCATCATACATGGAAGCATTAGCCACCTCCATCCCTGTAAGTTCACATATCATGCTTTGATACTCAAATATTGCCTGAAGTGTACCTTGAGAGACCTCTGGCTGATATGGAGTATATGCTGTAGAAAACTCCCCTCTGGATACCAACGAATCTATTGCTGCAGGAACAAAATGATCATAATAACCAGCACCTGCAAAACATATTGATTCAGCAGCTTCTCTATTTTTAATAGAAATCTTTTTTGCTTTTCTTATAATATTGTTTTCATTACAGCCCTCAAAAGAATTAAAGTCTTTAAGTCTTATCTTCTCAGGAATAACTTCAAATAGTTCATCAATAGAGGCTACTCCTATATCTTTAAGCATCTCCTTACGATCATTGTCTGATATTGGGATAAAAGTCATTTTATCAATGCTCCTCCTCTTGACAATGAGCCTCATATTCTTCCTCATCCATCAAAGAGTCCATCTCGGATTTATCACTTATCTTAATCTTTGCTATCCATCCTTCTTCAAAAGCATTCTGATTTATCAATTCAGGCTGAGATTCAAGTTCGGAATTCACTTCCACAATTTCTCCACTTAATGGAGAATAAAAATCTGAAGAAGCCTTGACAGATTCTAACATTCCCAAACTTTCTCCTGCTTGAGCATGATCACCCACTTCCGGAAGTTCCACATATACTATATCGCCAAGTTCTTTCTGTGCAAAATCACTAATACCTATTGTAGCTGTATCACCCTTTAATAAAGCCCATTCATGAGATTCAGTATACTTTCTTTCAGACATTTTCCCTCCTTGCTCATTCATATTGAATGAAAATTATTAATACAAAAAATATACTATTCATAGCTGTCATAATCAACAATAGTATTCTGACCTGAAAACCTAAATGCGTAAATAGGTAAAAAGGTAAAAGGGTAAAAGGGTAAGAGGGGCACAGTATCTTCTCATTATAGTCTGATGATAAAGTTCTAAAACTATGATATACTTTAATTATTATGAAAATATATTCGCTAATATTGATCTTTCTTCTGTTCTTCACTGATGCGTCTTATGCTGTATTCAAATTAAAGAACGGAGATATAATATTTCAGGATCTTGACGGTTCTCCACTGGTAGAAGCCATTGAGAAGGTGACTGTCGGATTCAGAAACTGCAAATTTGCTCATATAGGAATTATATACATAGATAAAGCCGGAAAGACTATGGTCATAGAAAGCATTCCGGAAGCAGGTGTATGCTTGAGCCAATTGGATTCTTTTCTCAAAAGAAGCAGTGATTCATCAGGAAGGCCAAAGTGTGCAGTAGGAAGACTCAAAAAAAACTACTCACAATATATATCTTCTGCAATATCCCGTGCACTATCGATGATAGGCATGAAATATGACCGAGCTTTTCTCATAAATAATGACTCGATATATTGCGCAGAACTTATATGGAGATGTTATCTTTATGAAGATGATTCACATATCTTTAAACTTGCGCCAATGACCTTTAAGGATCCGGATACTGGTAGTTTTTTCAAGCCATGGCTAGAATACTATAAAACTCTCGCTTTACCAATACCCGAAGGAAAACCCGGAATCAACCCCGGTCTCATTTCAACATCAGATGTATTAGATATTTATTTTCCTTATGGACTTCCGGACGGATATACTCTGGAGGGAAACTGATAGCACTTGTAGAATGACTTTTTTACCCTTTTACCTTTTACCCTTTACCCATAATATAGTTACCGGTACTAAAGAAAAAAACTTGAATAATAACTTTCATATATTAATATATTAATATTAATGTTATGATGTGATTTATTAAAAATTTGCAAAGTGGGGTAATATGCAGTCAAATCAAATTAGCTCATCAGAAAAATTTAAAAGTTTTTTTTATCTCACAGGAATACTCGTAATACTCTGGTTTTTTTTAACAAACTCTAAAAATCCCCAAGAAGTTATAACGGGTGTCTTGTTGAGTATTGTATTGGGTCTTATGCTCAGTGAATATTTTTCGGGAATAGGTCTTCCTGCTCC
>Ga0114934_10000749_pt1 | contig 20700 bp, 17 predicted proteins | sample 4SBtaG_2_FD_99695 | JGI IMG/M metagenome (GOLD analysis project Ga0114934, IMG submission 99695) | Deep subsurface microbial communities from Kolumbo volcano to uncover new lineages of life (NeLLi) - 4SBTROV10_white metaG | ecosystem: Environmental > Aquatic > Marine > Volcanic ...
TATTATAAAATCATACAAACCAAATTTTTTTTATGGCTCCCGGGTTTTGCAGCACGACATCACCGCCAATTCTGTAGCCTTTCTCATCTTCGTTTGTAACGGGATAAGAAAACTGTGTTTTGTTGTTATGCAAAGGTGGAAGCAAAAAATTGAATTCAAGTCCTCTGGCTTAGACGGAACAATTTTTTATATAAACAAATTCAAAAGAAATTTTTATAGAAAAAAATAAAATTATCAGGCAAGAATCTTATTGTTGAAAATTTCCTATATTTGCACCCCATTAAAAATTAAAACTTTATTATAATGCAGAATAGAGGTGCAATATTAACATTTACCATTTTATTTTTTCTGGTTAGTATTTACCAGTTGTCTTTTACATGGAAATCAAGCCAAATAAAAAAACAAGCAAAAGAATATGCCCAAGGTAATACAGCTTTAGAGAAACAATATTTGGATTCCATTTCAGGTGAACCGGTCTATAATTTATTAGGAATAAAAGATTTTACCTATCGTGATGTTAAAGAACGGGAATTAAATCTTGGATTGGACCTTAAAGGTGGGATGGAAGTAGTGATGGAAATATCTACAGTAGATGTTCTCAAATCATTGGCAAATTACAGTAAAGACACAACATTTACTAAAGCTATTGCACTGGCTAAAAAGATGCAACGAAATAGCCAATCAGATTTTCTGACACTTTTTGCAGATGCATTTACACAAATTGCGCCTCAAGGGAAGTTGGCATCTATTTTTAATACCATTGATTTAAAAGATAAAATTAATTACAATTCAACTAACGAAGAAGTCATAAAGGTACTCAGAGAAAATGTTAAAAGTGCTATTGATAATTCATTTAATATTTTGCGTAGCCGTATTGACCGTTTTGGTGTTACCCAGCCAAATATACAGCGGCTCGAAGGAAATAGCGGCAGGGTATTGATTGAATTACCGGGAATTAAAGATCCTCAAAGGGTTCGTAAGCTATTGCAAGGGACAGCCAATCTTGAGTTTTGGGAAACTTATGATAACAAAGAGGTATATCAATATTTACTGGAAGCGAATAAACGGATTAAAGAACTGAATGAGATTAATCAAGCAGCTAAGGATTCTGTGGCAGGACTCGATTCTATTCCATCAACCGATTCCGTTGGAAATCCATTATTGGCAAAAACGGTTCAAATTAATGATTCAACAAAGGCTGTTGCTGATTCTTCTGACAAAGGCGTTAAATTGTTAGAGGAAATGGAGAAAGATACTTCTGTGGCTTCAAAAGATTCTATCCAATCACGGGAACAAGCACTTAAAGACTATCCGTTATTTTCGGTATTATCTCCCAACACATCGCGTGATGGAAAACTAATGGAAGGTGCAGCAGTAGGAATAGCTCATTTTAAAGATACGGCAAAAGTTAACAGGTATCTGAATCTGCCGCAGGTAAAAGCTGTTTTCCCAAGGACGCTTAAATTTGCATGGACAGTAAAACCACTAAAGAATGCAGAAGATTACTATCAATTAATTGCATTAAAAGTTTCTACGCGTGATGGAAGAGCCCCATTATCAGGTGATAAGGTAACAAATGCAAGGGCAGAATTCAGTAACAACAAATCTAATGCAGAAGTTACCATGAGTATGAATGGCGAAGGAGCAAAAATATGGGCTCGTTTGACAAAAGAAAATATAGGAAAACAAATTGCTATTGTGCTTGACAATTATGTGTATTCTTATCCTGTTGTTCAAGCAGAAATTCGAGGTGGCCGTTCCTCCATTACCGGTGATTTTACAATTGAAGAAGCAAAAGACCTTGCTAATGTCTTAAAGTCCGGTAAGCTACCGGCTCCTGCAAGAATTATTGAAGAGTCAGTTGTTGGTCCATCGCTTGGTATTGAAGCCATTAATGCCAGTTTATCATCGTTTGTGATTGCTTTCATCTTGGTATTACTTTATATGGTCTTTTATTATGCCAAGTCAGGAGCTATTGCTGATATTGCATTGATATCCAATATGATATTTATTGTCGGTATCTTAGCGTCATTAGGGGCTGTACTTACTTTGCCGGGTATGGCAGGTATTGTGTTAACCATTGGTATGTCAGTAGATGCCAATGTACTAATCTTTGAGCGAATCCGTGAGGAAATGCGTGCAGGAAAAGGCGTGAAATTAGCCATAAACGACGGATACAAAGCCGCTTATTCTTCTATCTTGGATGCTAATATTACGACTCTATTAACCGGCATTATTTTATATGTATTCGGAACCGGCCCAATACAAGGCTTTGCTACTACACTTATTATTGGTATTTTATCTTCATTATTTTCTGCTATCTTTATTACACGGTTAATTTATTCATGGTGGTTAAATAAAAACTGGAAAATCAATTTCGCCACTAAAATGACTAAAAATATCTTAGTCAATTCTAAATTCCCATTTATTGAGAAGCGGAAAATTTTCTATGTTATCTCAGGTACCTTAGTATTAATCTCTTTTATCTCAATTTTTACCAATGGATTTAATTTAGGTATTGATTTCAAAGGTGGAAGAACCTATGTAATTCGTTTTCCTGAAGCAGTGTCTTCTGTTGAAGTAGCAAAAGATTTAAAAGTTGCTTTTGGAGAAGCACCTGAAGTAAAAGTCTTTGGTAATAGTAATCAATTACGTATTGCAACAAAGTATATGATTGATAGCGAGGCTAAAGATGCCGATATGCAAGTTGAACAAAAATTGTATGAAGGGCTAAAACCAATTTTAAGCAAAGAAGGAGATATTACCTTTGATGACTTTGAGCAGCATTATAAAATGAGCTCACAGAAAGTAGGTCCCACGATTGCTGATGATATTAAAGTGGCGGCTATGTGGGCGGTACTATTTTCTCTGCTAATTATCTTCCTTTATATCTTGATTCGTTTCCGTAACTGGCAATATAGCTTAGGTGGTATTGTTGCTTTAATTCACGACACTACCATTGTAATGGGTGTTTTCTCATTGTTTAGGAATATTATGCCTTTCTCTTTGGAAATTGATCAAGCATTTATTGCTGCTATACTGACGGTAGTTGGATATTCTATTAATGATACCGTGGTTATTTATGACCGTATTCGCGAGTTCTTTGTTCTTCATCCAAAACGAGACAGGAAAATTCTTTTCAATGAAGCGATGAATAGTACGCTATCGCGAACGATTAATACATCGCTCACTACTTTTGTTGTATTATTAATTATTTTCCTTTTTGGTGGAGAAGTTATTAGGGGATTTGTATTTGCTATTATGATAGGGGTAGTCGTAGGAACTTATTCTTCTGTATTTATTGCTGGGCCAATTACTTTTGACACCATGCAAGGGCGAGAAAAGAAGGTAAAAAGATAGTTTTAGACCCTATACAAGATAAGTTTAAAATCCCTACCTTTGCGTAGGGATTTTTTATGGTATTAGATATAATATATTTATTTGGCGGTATTTTACTGCTCTATTTAGGTGGCGATTTTTTGGTAAAAGGGAGCGTATCTCTTGCTAATCATTTCAAAGTCTCGCCTTTTTTTATCGGTATTGTCATCATTTCTTTAGGAACATCTTTTCCGGAATTAATAGTAAGTGTGGACGCAGCAATCAAAGGGCATCCTGATATTTCATTAGGAAATATCGTAGGGTCAAATATTGCAAATATTTCTTTGGCACTCGGTATTACCGCATTAGTATTGCCGATTATAGTGCGAAAAAAAAATATATGGATTGACTGGTTGGCATTGTTTATTTTCTCTGGAATCATAGTGGGTTTTAGCCTCAATCATTGCTTACAACGGAGCGAAGGAATTGTTCTTGTCATCCTTTTAGGTGCATATTATGGTTATCAGATATACGATGCCAGAAAAGAAAGGAGAGAAATAAAGTTAGAAAAAGCAAAATATAACATGTGGTTTTCAGTACTGATTGTTATTGCTGCTTTTTTTGTGCTTGCATTTGGAGCAGAAGGCGTCATAAATGGTGGGAGCAATATTGCGAAATCAATGGGTATATCAGAACGCATTATTTCGCTTACAGTAATTGCCTTTGGAACAAGTCTTCCGGAAATTGCCACTTCATTTGTGGCGGCATTGAAAAAACAATTGGATATTTCTATTGCGAATGTGCTGGGTAGTAATATTTTTAATATTGCCGGTGTATTAGGTGTTACGACAATTATTAAACCTATTCAGGTAAACAATCGTATTTTAAATTTTGACTATTGGTGGATGTTGAGTTTTTTGATTCTACTCGCTTTGATGATTTTTGTGTTCAGAAAAAGGCGGATTACCCGTATTGAAGGCGGCATTTTTATAATAATATACGCTATCTATGTTTACTGGTTATTTTAATGCAGGACAAAAGATATGGAACGGGTTTTACATCTCAAAAGTTTCCATAAATTTAGTTGTATATTTCCCTTTTAAAAATTTTTCATCTTGCAATAGTTTGAGATGAAATGGTATGGTTGTTTTAACCCCCTCAATAACAAATTCTTCTAAAGCCCTTTTCATTGTATTAATTGTTTCTTCCCGCGTTTGAGCAACGGCAATTACTTTAGCAATCATAGAATCGTAAAATGGTGGGATTACATAATCTTGATAAACATGGGTGTCAACACGAATACCATGACCACCTGGTAAATGTAATGAGGTAATTTTTCCCGGAGAAGGTTGGAAATTATTATATGGGTCTTCAGCATTAATGCGGCATTCCATAGCGTGCATCTTAGGAAAATAACTTTTGCCTGATATCTTTTCTCCGGCAGCTACTTTTATTTGTTCCTTAATAAGGTCATAATCAATCACTTCTTCTGTGATGGGGTGCTCTACCTGAATACGCGTATTCATTTCCATGAAGTAGAAGTTTTTCTTTTTATCTACTAAAAATTCAACCGTACCCACACCTTCGTATTTAACTGCCTTGGCTGCTTTGACAGCAGCATTGCCCATTTTCTTTCGTAGTTCGTCAGTCATAATAGGCGAAGGCGTTTCTTCCAACAGTTTTTGATGTCGCCGTTGAATGGAACAATCTCTTTCAGATAGATGAGCCGCTTTACCATATTGATCTCCTATTACCTGTATCTCAACATGTTTTGGTTCTTCAATGAATTTTTCCAAATACAATGCGCCGTTGCCAAAAGCAGATTGTGCTTCACTGGTAGCCATATCCCAAGATTTCTCAAAATCCTCAGCTTTCCACACTTCACGCATACCTTTTCCACCACCACCGGCAGTTGCCTTGAGAATAACAGGATAACCAATTTTGTCGGCTAATGCCTTCCCTTCCTTCATATTAGTAATTAGCCCATCTGAACCCGGTATTGTTGGTACACCGGCATTTTTCATGGTGGCTTTAGCATTTGCTTTATCGCCCATAGCATTAATCATTTCAGGCGATGGACCAATAAATTTTATTTCATGGTCTGCACAGATTTTTGAGAAATTGGCATTTTCTGCTAAAAAACCATAGCCCGGATGAATGGCGTCTGCATTTGTGATTTCGGCAACTGAAATAATTGCAGGGATATTCAAATAAGAATCAGTAGGAGAATGACTTCCTATACATACCGCTTCGTCAGCAAACCGGACATGTAAACTGTCCTTGTCCGCAGTAGAATATACTGCAACGGTAGGAATACCCATTTCTTTGCAAGTCCGTATTATCCGCAAAGCAATTTCGCCACGGTTTGCAATCAATATTTTTTTAAACATAGTAAGAGAAATTAAAACGGTTCAACTAAAAATAAAGGTTGGTCATACTCTACAGGCGTAGCATCATCTACCAATACTTTTACAATTTTTCCGTTTACTTCAGATTCAATTTCATTAAATAGTTTCATTGCTTCAATAATGCAAAGTACTTGCCCCTCTGATATCTCATCCCCTACATTAACATATGGTGGTTTGTCGGGAGATGGTTTGCGATAAAATGTTCCCACCATGGGTGATTTAATTTCAACATATTTTGAAGTATCTTCCTTTGCTGGTGCTTCTTCTTTTGGCTTTGTTTCTTGAGGTGATTGACCCATCGGTGATATGGCAGGCTGTTGTACTGCTTGAGTTGCTGGTATAGTTGTAATCGTAGATTGACTTTCTTTCAATTGATTTCTTACAATAAGCCGTATTTCTTCAGTTTCTATTTTAATTTCAGGAGCACCTGTTTTTACAAGTGCTTCAATAAATTTCTGTAATTCTTTGTATTCCATAATAGTATGTTTTTCTTAATATTTAAAAAAATTATTTTGGGTCATATCCCCATTTTAAGTAAACAGCGCCCCAAGTAAATCCGGCACCAAAGGTAGATAAAATTAATTTATCATCTTTTTTTAATTTGTCTTCCCACTCCCAAAGAAGAAGTGGAAGTGTGGCTGAAGTTGTGTTACCGTAACGCTGAATATTAATCATTACTTGATCGGCACTGATGCCCATTCTTCTTGCCGTAGCATCAATAATACGCATATTAGCTTGATGTGGAACAAACCATGCCAAATCTTCGGGGTTAATATTATGCTTTTTCATCATCTCTACTGACACATCTGCCATGCGTGATACAGCATACTTAAAGACCGGCTGACCTTCTTGGTAAATATAATGCTCACGGGCATCCACTGTTTCATGTGAAGCAGGTTTTAATGATCCGCCCGCCTTTTGATGTAACCATTTCCTGCCGATACCATCTACTTTCATCTCGGCATCAATAATACCTATATTTTCATTTGTAGTTGGTTCTAATAGGACAGCACCTGCACCATCACCAAAAATAGGACAAACCGTTCGATCTGTATAATCTACAATGGTTGACATTTTATCAGTACCAACAACAATTGCCTTTTTGGCAAAACCTGTTTCTACATACTTTGTTGCCTCCATTAAAGCATACAAGAAACTGGAGCACCCGGCATTCAAGTCATGACTAAAAGCATTCTTAATCCCTACCATATCACTGATAATATTCCCCGTAGCTGGGAATTGCATGTCTGGTGTAACCGTAGCACATACTAATAAATCAATTTCATCCGGGGAAGTATTTGTTTTTGCTAATAGTTTTTTTACGGCTTCTGCTCCCATAAAAGCAGAGGCTTTATTTTTGTCTTTCAATATATGGCGTTCCTTGATACCAATCCGGGTCATTATCCATTCATCACTGGTATCAACCATTTGACTTAGTTCATCATTTGTTAGAATATAGTCTGGAACATAAGCGCCTACGCCTGTAATATGTGCATTAAGTTTTGACATTATTGAAATATGTTTTAATTTTATTAGGAATGTCTGCTTTTACAACATCAATGGTGTGTTGTATCATATTTTTTATAGCGACTCCTTTTGATGCACCGTGCCCGATAACAACTGTGGCATCAATTCCTAAAAGCGAGGTTCCGCCATAATTTGAAAAGTTGTATCGTTCAAAATAATCATCTGTAATATTTCTACTTTTGATTATCCGGTAAACTGATTCAATTTCTTTAAGTACAACATTGCCGGTAAAACCATCGGTTACTACCACATCAGATTTATTTTTTATATACAGTTCGTGTCCTTCAATATTGCCTGAAAAATTAATATTGGGATTAGCTTTTAAAAGTTTATAGGTTGCCTTTGTCAATAGATTACCTTTGTCGGGTTCAGCCCCAATATTAAGTAACGACACCGATGGATTCTCACGACCATATAGTGTTTTAATATAAAGCGATGACAGTAGTGCAAATTGTTCTAATAATTCCGGTTTACAATCAGCATTCAATCCGGCATCAGTTAATACACCCATTGTATTGTCCATTTTTGGTAATGGAACAGTGATGCATGGTCTGATAATTCCGGGAATGGGCTTTAGCAATGCCATAACGCCAGCTAAAATAGCACCTGTATTACCGGCACTCGCAAAACCATCTAATTCCCCTGTTGCTAAATGAACAAGCCCCTTTACTATAGCAGATGATTTTTTTGTCATTACAGCTTTAAGCGGAGCTTCTCCCATTTCTATTTCATTGGAAGTAGCAACAATAGAAATATTGTCTCTCGGGATATTCTTTTCCTTAAAGAAATCTTCTGCCTGTTCCTTATCGCCATAAAGGACAAAATGGACAGATTCGTCCTGTAAGGAAGAAAGAATTAACTCAATTCCTTCAAGTGAAGATCTTGGAGCATAATCGCCCCCCATTATATCGACTCCTATTTTCATAGGGCAGAAAGAAGGAATTATCCTTCTTTGGAAATAATAACTTTCCCTTTGTAATACAGTTCACCCTCATGCCAATGAGCACGATGTCTTAAATGGGCTTCCCCTGTTGTAGGATCGATAGAAATCGTCGGATTGGTTGCTTTATAGTGAGTCCGTCTTTTATTTCTCCGTTGTTTGGAAACTCTATGTTTCGGATGTGCCATAATTTCTTGGTTTTTTAGTTCAACAATGCAGTTAATTTATCCCATCTGGGATCTTTCTCTATATTATTTTTATTTGAGTAATCTTTTATTTTCTTTATCATCTCCGGGTTACAAGTGGAATGTCCATTTTTGTCGACCGGGTGAATATGCCGCATAGGAATACTTAGAACAATAGCTTCATATATCCACTGTGCAACATTTACTTTATCAACATTTCGTGGTATTGAAATGGTTACATCGTCCAATTCTTCGTAAGTATTTCCTAGTTTTATGTATTGTTTAAAAGAAAGTTCTAACGGCGATGAAAATTTTTCTAAACAGTTATCGCAAATCAAAAATAAATGACCAATAATATTAAAATCTAATATCAAAAGGCTTGATTTTTTTTCCATAGTTAGATGAACTTTCAAATTGCCTTCCTGAACAGGAGCATCAGGGAACAATGTAAAAAAATCGTTCCCAAGGTCATAAGTAAATGAATAAAATCCATCTGGCTTACCACCAAAAAACACATCATATATTGATATCGGGTTCATCCAATTAATTAGCAAAAATTCGTGCAAAATTAACTAAATTTATTAATGTGCAAAGATAATTAGTTTTTTTCTGCCACATTGATTGTTGAAATATTGATTTTTCAATTCTATAGCAACCTAAGTATCCTTAAAATCACAAAAAAAAAGGAGTTTTGATCCAAAAAATTCACATTTTTTTAACGATTAAAAAATATTACAAATCAATGCAATTATCAAGTTTTTGAGATAAAAGACAAAATAAGTAGCTGTTATCAAGCCTTGATACATTTTTAGGTTAAACCTGAAATATGGATTAACAAAAATGGATAGATAATTTATTTAAAAGTCATATAAGTAAATCCCTAAAAATATAACACAAGGTATTCAATTTTTAAAGACGAAAAAAAACAAGATATATCATAATAATTTTGCATATTCCGAATTTTATTTGAGACAGCATTGATAAAAAAATAAAAATTTCAGGCAACCATTGTAAAGTTGATTCGTTACCTTTGTAACATAAATTTTCACATTATTATGACCTATAAAAAACTTTTTCCGCTCATATTATTTGGCTTATTTTTTTCAATAAAAGCTTTTGCTCAACCGGCACCGGGTTGTCCCTATATTGATGCAGGTCCTGATATCACAACTTCTTGTACCAATCCATGTGTCAATTTAAGTGCAACTGTGTTACAAACAGGAAGTACTGATTCATATACTGTTTCAAACATTCCATACAATCCTCCTTTCCCATTCTCCGGAGGAACGGGTGTTTCCGTTAATACAGACGATGTATGGAGCGGTGTCATTACCCTACCTTTTGATTTTTGTTTCTTTGGACAATCTTACAACCAACTGATTGTTGGTTCCAATGGTGTTATTTCTTTTGATATATCAAATGCCGGAGGGTATTGCCCATGGAGTTTTTCCGCTTCTGTTCCAAGTAGTTCTTTACCTACTAATGCCATTTTTGGTGCTTATCTGGACATTGACCCTTCAGTGTGTGGCAATGTATATTATGATATTACCGGATCTTATCCTTGCAGAACTTTTGTTTTTAAATTTGACCAAATTTGTTATTTTAGTTGCACTTCACTTCAAACATCACAAGAAATTGTATTATATGAAGGCACCAATGTTGTAGAAGTTTACATTGAAGACCATCCTGTATGTAGTAGTTGGAACTCCGGTAATGCCGTTGTTGGAATTCAAAATGCATCAGGAACGGTTGGCTATACACCACCCGGCTACAACACAGGACCGTGGACAGCCAACCATATGGCATGGCGTTTTACACCTGCCGGCCCCCCAAACTACACCATTAATTGGTATGATCCTTCCGGTGCAACAATTGGAACAGGTCCCACTTTATCAAATGTTTGTCCCGGTTCAACGACAACCTATACAGCTGAAGTTGTTTATCAAAATTGTAATGGAGCAAATGTTATTACCACTGATGATGTAACCGTTTTTGTAAATTTTGCCTCCAACGCAGGTCCCGACGACCAAGTTTGCGGACTTACCTACAACTTACAAGCCACATTGGATAGCTCTGCCACCAGTGCTCAATGGGAAAATACTCCGGGTGCTACCTTTACAAACCAATTTTCTCCAACATCACAAGTTACTGTCAATAATTATGGCATATATTCCTTTGTTTGGACTACCGGTTCTATTTCAGGGTCTTGTAGCGACACTGTAAACATCAAATTTAATCCTATACCAACATCTGATTTTACTGTTACACCCATCAATTGTTTTGGTGATGCAACAACGGTAACTTATATCGGCACAGGAACGACAGGGGCTACTTATTATTGGGATTTTGCAGGAGGCTCCCCTGCCCCCGACTCATCTCAAGGCCCTTTTAATGTTTCTTGGAATACTGCCGGCACCTATGATTTGAGCCTTTGGGTAGATGATGCAGGATGTACATCGGATACAACGACAGTTAGTGTTGTTAATCCTCCATTGCTTGTGAATGATGTTATTGTTGATACGGCTGCTTGCGCAGGAAGCAATACCACGGTAACAAATAATAGTTCAGGTGGAACAACACCTTACACTTATACCTGGTCAAACGGCACAGGAACAAATTTCAGCTCAGGCACTTATTATGTTACAACGACGGATGCAAATGGTTGTACAGATGTAGATACTTTTACTATCAATGTTCCTAACGCATTGGTTTCAGCGCCTTACCCTACCGATCTCTTATGTTATCATGACAATAGTGGTAGTGGCTATGTAAGTGTTACCGGAGGAACGCCACCATACACATACAGCTGGTCTAATAATCCATCTTTAAATGATTCTATCCAAAGCGGATTAGCTGCCGGCATCTACACCGTAAGTATTACAGATGATAATGGTTGCCAGATTACCCAAGATATTATACTAAATGAACCATCTCAAATACAGGCTCAAATTACCAATTCTACAAATGTTAGTTGTATTGGAGCATGTGATGGTACAGCGACTGCATTAGGAACACAGGCGACGCCTCCATATTCTTATGTGTGGAGCAATGGCGACACAACAGCTTCTGCTAGTGGACTATGTGCAGGTAATCCGGTAGTAACAGTTACTGATAACAATGGTTGTAGTACTACTGCAACTGCAACAATTTCAGAACCCACAGTATTAACAGCAGCCATTATTTCTACTACAAACATTACTTGTCATGGCAATTGTGATGGGACAGCTACTGCACAAGGTTCAGGTGGAACGCCTCCGTATTCCTATAATTGGAGTTCAGGCGGAAATTTAAGTACTGAAACAAATATTTGTGCAGGCCCCGTCTCTGTAACAATTACTGACAATAATGGCTGTACTGCAACAGCATCTACCACACTTACTGAACCACCTGCCCTTACTACCAGCTTTACAAATGTAAATGATGCTTCTTGTTGGGGTTATTCAGATGGTACAGCAACTGCTGTTGCATCAGGGGGAACATCGCCGTATTCCTATTATTGGTGGACAGGAACCAATGGAACTAACCCCACACAAGACCTTTCTTTCGGACAACACACCGTTACGGTTACCGATGCAAATGGTTGTACAGATACCGCAAGTGTATTCATCGATCAACCACCTTTAATTAATATTCAATTTACAAATGCTATTGAACCGCTTTGTCATGGTTCCTGCGACGGACAATTAACCGCTATTGGTTCCGGTGGAACAGGCTCATTTTCTTATATTTGGGACAACGGAATCATTGGACCTACGAATTATGGTGTTTGTGCTGACACTATATTTGTAACAGTGACAGATGATCATGGTTGTTTCAGGGTAAAAGACACAATATTTTCCGATCCCCCTGCAATTATAGCTTCTACGCCTGCACAACTTTATGACTGTAAGGGGCAAGACATTACGATTGATGCTGCTGCAACAGGCGGTAATGCACCTTATGTTTTCCACTGGAATACAGGAGATTCTACACAGAGTATAACCGTATCACCGACACAAACAACACAATACAGCATGTATGTCACAGATGCACATGGCTGTAACAGTAGCACATTAAATACAACTGTTACGATTTACCCCGATGTTCATGTTACGGCAACAACCAATCATGATTCTATTTGTCCGGGAGAATCTATCATTCTTAATTCACAAATTACCGGTGGTCATTCACCTATAAATTTATATATCGATGGAAATTTGTCAGACACCACAGAGGAACTGTATCCACCACAATCACACATTTATACAATTTCTGTAGAAGATGATTGTGGCTTAACAGACTCATATGATGTTCCAATTACTGTTTATTCTGTTCCGGTAATATCGTTTAGTTCCGATACATTATCCGGTTGCCAACCATTAAGTGTTACTTTCAATCCTTATGGGAATCTCTCCAATATTCAAGATTTCATTTGGAATTTTGGAGATAATTCAGATAACAATCTTTCACTTGCACAATCTCCCACACACATTTATACTGATTATGGAACTTTTAGTGTAACATTATCATACACTACAATTAATGGTTGTAACAATCAATTTGAATTTCCAAACATGATTAAAGTTTATGAAAAACCAACCGCCAAATTTGACGCTGAACCCGATATTGTCTCTATTGTACAGCCAATTGTTCATTTCGAAAATCAATCCAGTGATTTATCTTATAGCTACTGGTTCTTTGGTGATGGCGACACCTCCAGCATAACAAACCCATTTCATACCTTTCCTACATATCCCACTCAAGATTACAATGTTATGCTAATATCCGAAACACAAGACGGTTGTAAAGATACCACAACTGCAACCATTAAAATAATTGACCAATATACATTCTGGGCACCATCAGCGTTCTCGCCGGATGATGATGGCATTAATGATTTCTTTTATGTAACAGGCAACGGCATAGACTCTACGGGATTTCATTTATATGTTTATGACCGTTGGGGAGAAATTGTTTTTGAAACGGATAAATTTGATCGATTAAACCCACTTGCTAACGCTTGGGATGGCTCTATTAAAGGACACAAAAAAGGAGAGATTGGTGTCTATACTTGGTTGTGTTCTTATCGCGATTTAAGTGGCGTAGAACATAATAGAACCGGCACTGTTGCTATTATCAAGTAAATTATTATTTATTTGGCAGGTATGAATAATAATTATTTGTAAAATAGTGATAATAACCGGCAATTAAACTTTACCTTTGTTTTTCATTTTGTCATTAAAATGAATAAAAAAATAATTTATATCGGTTTTGCTTTTTGGCTGATTTCAGAAATTGCTTTTGGACAAGGAGAAGTTAAAAAACATCAGACTTACAACTTTAATGAAAGCACATTTGCTATATTTTTAAACTCTAACGGATATGGCGTAAATTATTCTTATGGCAAACGATTAGACGGTTTTCGCAGGGCAACTTTTTCCGTTGATTTAACAGAAATAAAGCATCCAAAAGAAATACGCACCAGCAATCCTTATTTTAATAGTCAAAAAAAATTCATCTTTGGAAAAACAAATAATCTTTATACACTAAAAATTACTTTTGGCTATCACAAAACAGTTTTTGACAAATTCGATAAAGGCGGTATCGGCATTGGATATCATGTTCAAATTGGTCCTAATTTAGGGATCTTAAAACCCATCTATTACCAGGTTGTTTATCCTACATCAGACCCCGGTACATATATTGTTCAAACAGAAACATTTAATTATTCTATCCACAGGGCAGGTGACATATACGGAAAGGCTTCTTATTTTGAAGGCTTTAACGAAACACAATTTCGTTTAGGTGTATTTACCCGATTTACTGTTGATTTTGATTTCGGAGAATCAGATTATTTTGTCAACAGACTGGAATGTGGTGTCCAACTAGATGGCTTTTTGCAGGAAATGGAAATCATGGCAACAGAAAATAATTCCCGTATTTTTCTTTCCCTTTTTGTTGCTTATCGTTTTGGGAAAATTCTTCAAACCAAATTAAATAAACAATAACCTATGGCCATAAAACGACAAATTGATCCCCATAAGCCTAAAATAAAATTACCCCGGGGAAACAAATATATTCAAATAAAAAATATTGTTCATCAACATCATTTACACACCATCTGTGAGAGTGGAAAATGTCCTAATCTGGCAGAATGTTGGGGCAACGGCACAGCGACCTTAATGATATTGGGAAATATCTGTACGCGTGCCTGTAAATTTTGTTCTGTTCCTACCGGAAAGCCTCTCTCTCCGGACAAGAATGAGCCACTAGAAATAGCAAAATCTATCCAATTGATGGGATTGTCTCATTGTGTATTAACCTCGGTTGATCGTGACGATTTACCGGATTTTGGTGCCGGATTTTGGGCAGAAACAATTGAAACCATTCGTCAGTTAAATCCAAATACAACTTTAGAAACATTAATCCCTGATTTTAACTATGATAAAAAAGCACTGGATAAAATTATTGCAGTGCATCCTGAAATTGTTTCACACAATGTAGAAACCGTTAGACGGCTAACACCAAAAATCCGTTCCCGTGCCCGGTACGATAGAAGTTTGGCAGTACTCCAATATTTAAAAGAAAATGGCATAACCACCAAATCGGGCATCATGTTGGGAATGGGTGAAACTATCGAAGAAATTGACCAGGTAATGGATGACCTTTTAGCCGTTGGATGTAAGATTATTACTATTGGGCAATATTTACAACCCACACCCAAAAATATACCGGTAAAAAGATTTGTTACTAAAGAAGAATTTGAGAGACATGAAAAAACCGCCTTGGCAAAAGGTTTTGATTTTGTTGAAAGTGGTTCATTGGTTCGCTCCTCCTATCATGCAGAAAAACACATTAGATAGTGTCTGTGTATAATGTCCGATTTCTTCGTTATTCTCAACCTATAAATCAGTTATTCAAAAAAAGTAAACCCCTGATTTTCACGCTTTAGAAAGCATCGATCCCATATATTATAGTTCAGTCACTCGTCTTTATAGACAGACACTAAACAAGATTATTTTTTGCAAATCAAATAATAATGATTATTTTTGAACAAAATTTTCTATCATGAAAAAATTTATTACTTTTTTTAGCTTTGTTTTATTCCTTTCTGTTGGACTTTTCCTGACTTCCTGTCAAGAAGATTGTGCCAATTGTAAAATTTATACAATTAATACCAATGTAACACCTCATGATACAGAAAATGTTTCTGCACCTGACGAATATTGTGGAGAAGATTTAGATGCCGTTGATGGTAAATCAGAAACCGACAATCAGGGAATTGAAACAGTTTATGTTTGTGATTAAATAAAAAAAGCAAATGAAAAAGATCTTGGTTGCCAATCGTGGCGAGATTGCTTTACGGGTAATGCGCTCTATCCGTAAGATGGGATTGAAGTCTGTTGCGGTTTATTCCGAAGCAGATAAAAATGCACCTTTTGTTAAATATGCTGACGAAGCGGTATGCATAGGTCCTCCGCCGTCAAATCAATCGTATTTGTTGGGAGAAAAGATTATTGAGGAAGCTAAAAAATTAGGTGTTGATGGCATTCACCCGGGTTACGGATTTTTATCAGAGAATGCAGAATTTGCCGAAGCCGTTGAGAAAAACGGTATTACTTTTATTGGTCCTAAGCCCGAAGCCATGCGAATAATGGGGGATAAATTAGCAGCTAAGCATGCCGTAAAGGCATTTGGTGTCCCTATGGTTCCCGGTACAGACACTGCCGTAACAGACATTAATGAGGCTAAGAATATTGCTACAGAAATTGGTTATCCCATTCTAATTAAAGCAGCTGCAGGTGGTGGAGGTAAAGGGATGCGGATTGTCAACAAGCCCGAAGAATTTGAAGAGCAAATTCATATGGCGATGAATGAGGCACAATCAGCTTTTGGCAATAATGCTGTTTTTATGGAACGGTATGTAACACAACCACGACATATTGAAATCCAAATCATGGCTGATAACCATGGACACATCGTTTACCTTTTTGAACGCGAATGTTCCATTCAGCGTCGTCATCAGAAAGTAATAGAGGAAGCTCCCTCATCTCTGTTAACACCGGCGTTGCGAAAAAAAATGGGCGAGACTGCCGTTAATGTTGCAAAGGCATGTAATTATTCCGGTGCAGGAACGGTTGAATTTCTGATGGATGCAGACATGAATTTCTATTTTTTGGAGATGAATACCCGTCTGCAAGTAGAACACCCCGTAACGGAAATGATTACCGGCGTTGATTTAGTAGAAGAACAAATTAATGTGGCAGATGGAAAACCGTTAAGTTTCAAACAAGAAGATTTAAAAATTAATGGTCATGCTATTGAAGTCCGTGTCTATGCTGAAGACCCAACTAATAATTTTTTGCCGGACATTGGTAAACTATCTATCTATCGCCAGCCGCAAGGTCAAGATATTCGTGTTGACGATGGCTTTGAGGAAGGTATGGATATTCCAATTTATTATGACCCTATGATTTCAAAATTAATTGTTCACGGACACGATAGAAAAGAAGCTATTAATAAAATGATCAATGCCATTGACAATTACAGGGTATTAGGCATCTCAACCACATTACCTTTTGGCCGGTATGTAATGACGCATGAAGCATTTGTTTCAGGCAAATTTGACACGCATTTTGTACAAAACCATTTTTCACCCGATCATCTTTTTGACTACCAGAAAAAAGCAATAGAAGCGGCCGCCGTCTTTACAGGAAGTTATTTTGAATATGATAAACAAAAGTACCGGAAAGCATTTAAAGAAAACAAACAACCCTTGTCGGCATGGCGAACAAAACGAATTCGATAATTATTGGCATACAGATTGTATTAGTCTCTTTCTATCAAATTGAAATTAATTCAATTTATTGGTAGCTTCTTATTCAAGGAATTGTTTTTCTTGAAAATGATGAAAGTGAGCTTTATGAAAAAATGGCTAATATTAAACATATTATTATTGACATCTATTACTTTCCGTGGGCAAGACACGATTATCCAACCGCCACCAAAACCGGAACATGGCTATTTGGTCTATTTAGCTGTTATTGACGGGGATACAATGCCACTTATCCGCTTACGAACCATTACAATTATTCCACCACGGGTTTTTAAAAACGAACGGGAACGACGACGCTATACACGGTTGGTCCGAAACCTAAAGAAGGTACTGCCTTATGCTAAAATTGCACAAACAAAATTACTTATTATTAACCAACATCTTGCCGAAATTCCTGATGAAAAAGCAAGAAAAAAATATCTGAAACAGCAGGAACGCATTCTGAAAAAGCAATACGGTCCTGAATTAACGAACTTAACTATTTCGCAGGGACGATTATTAATAAAACTAATTGACAGGGAAACCAACAATACTTCTTATGATTTGATAAAACAATTCCGTGGTGCTTTTACCGCTTTTATATGGCAGTCGGTAGCCCGTGTTTTTGGTGAAAACCTCAAAGACGAATACAATCCGAAAGAAGAAGATAAGTATATTGAAGAAATACTTATTAGAATTGAAAACGGAGAATTATAAATAAAAAACGGCAGCATTATATCTGCCGTCAATAAATGAAATTATGTAGATTTTCTTATAATTTAAAATCAAGGCCTATTGTCCAGTAAGCAATACCATATCCCAATTCCATAAATCCGCCAATTTTGTCCGTAAAATAATAACTACCACCTACAAATAGTGAAAGATCAACATACCCATGATAGTTGCCCCCGTTATAATAATAATCGGTTGGATCATTACTTGAATATTTGTAACTGGTATTATTATATGAGAGCATAAGACCGCCATATAAATCTAAATTATCGTCTAAATCAAAATTATAGTGATAAGTCCCACGCAGCCCAAAAATCAAATAAGTCCATTTTTCATCGTAAAAATAATTTGAATAGAGGTAATCATAATGATACGACATTCCCTTATATCCAAAATAGCCGCCAATACCAATGACACCGGGACCTAAACCATCTTTAATCCCGTGATCATAAGAAATCCCTAAGGAAGGCGTAGTAGAATAGTTACTGTTCCAATAGCCATAATGTCCACCAAGACCAACTCCGATGCCTAAAACATTAGTGCCCACTTCAAAAGGTTGTGCTTTTACCAATCCGAAAGAAAGGATTAAAGCAAATAAAATTGTAAATTTTTTCATCATTTGTTTCTTTTAAATTTTTCACAAAGAAAAATAAAATTCCCTATTTGTGCCAAAACAAAAATGGATACTTTTGAAAAAACTTTTGAACATGAATATTCTATTACTTGGCAGCGGCGGAAGAGAACACACTATTGCATGGAAATTAGCGCAAAGTCCTTTACTTAAAAAATTATTTATTGCACCCGGAAATGCCGGCACTGCAGAAGTAGGCGAAAACATTAATTTGAATGTATCCGATTTTCAAAGCATTAAAGAATTGGTGCTTACCAAACAAATTAATATGGTGGTAGTAGGACCTGAAGCCCCTTTGGTGGCAGGTATTGTTGATTTCTTTGCCAACGACAAGGCATTATCCGGAATTCCCGTCATTGGTCCCGGGAAAGCAGGCGCACAACTTGAGGGTAGCAAAGCATGGTCAAAACGATTTATGCAGGAAAACCATATTCCTACTGCCGGCTTTTTAGAAGTAACAATACAAAATATTGAAGAAGGCTTTTCCTTTTTGGAAAAACTGTCACCGCCCTATGTGCTAAAAGCTGACGGTTTGGCTGCCGGTAAAGGTGTCCTTATCATAGATAATCTAAAAGAAGCCCAAAAAGAATTACAGGCCATGCTTAGCGGAAAATTTGGTGATGCCAGTCAAAAAGTGGTTATCGAAGAATTTCTTGATGGCATTGAGCTGTCTGTTTTTTTTCTTACCGATGGCGACCATGTGTTATTACTGCCCGAAGCCAAAGACTATAAGCGTATTGGTGAAGGTGATAGCGGACCTAACACAGGCGGGATGGGAGCTGTTTCGCCGGTTCCGTTTGCCAATAGTGATTTTCTTGAAAAAGTAAAAAGCAGAATCATCCAACCAACCATTGAAGGGCTAAAAGCAAAGGGTATTAATTATCGCGGCTTTGTTTTTCTTGGACTAATGAATGTGAACGGCAATCCGTATGTGGTTGAGTATAATGTGCGAATGGGAGATCCCGAAACAGAAGTTGTTTTACCACGACTGAAAACCGACTTACTCGAAATATTTACAGCACTTGCTCAAAATCGGTTAGACAAAATAAATGTGACCTTTAATGAAGATACAGCTGTTACCGTAATGCTTGTTTCTGAAGGATATCCCGGCAGTTACGAAAAAGGAAAAATTATCACAGGCATAAAAGAGGCAACAAATGCTATTATTTTTCATGCAGGCACAAAATCCGAAAACAACCATATTGTTACCAATGGCGGTCGTGTGATAGCCGTAACTGCTTTGGGCAAAAACATGGACGAAGCCTTGAAAAAAAGCTATGCCGCTATTGAGAACATACAGTTTGAAGGAAAAACTTTCAGAAAAGATATTGGTCAAGACTTGAAATCCTATTGAAAATATGACTGTTCCCGACAATAGAATTTACAAATTTATTAAAAAACATCATGTGCTGACATTGGCAACGGCTATTGGCAATGAGCCCTATTGTGCCCATTGTTTTTTTGCTTTTGACGAAGCTAACAATCGCGTTATCTTTTCATCGGACTTGAATACCCGACACGCCCGGGAGGCATTAAAAAATAAATTTGTTGCCGGCGGAATTGCCCTTGAAACAAATATCATCGGGAAAATACAAGGCTTACAGTTCCAAGGTATCATGCAGCCATTAGAGAACGAGGAGGCGTTAAAAGCAGGGAAAAAAATATATTTAAAGAAGTTTCCTTATGCCAGACTGATGGAAACCACTTTATGGGAAATTCGTTTTTCGTTTCTTAAGCTTACGGACAATAATCTTGGTTTCGGGAAAAAAATAATTTGGGAAAAATAATCGTATAAAGCCAAAAATTTGGGCTATGATAATTGCACAGATTTGTAGTATTTCTTAATTCCCGCAAAGAAGGCAGGACAGGCAGTCAGAAAAATTTGTGAATTTTTCGGGTTAACGAATATCAAAATAAAGTCTGACAACAATCAAACAATAAAAAGATATCTAACTGCACAAAAAATTTTTATCTTTGTCTGAAAATATATGGAAAAGGGTGAAAATTAGTGGCTTTACAATGGTCAAAAATGCTACCAAGCTTTATTATCCCATTAAAGCATCAATTATGTCAATATTACCAATAGTTGATGAATTTGTGGTAGCCTTAGGTAACTGTGATGAAGAAGATAATACATTAGCGGAGATAGAAAGCATTCATTCCGA
>Ga0114934_10000750_pt1 | contig 20696 bp, 19 predicted proteins | sample 4SBtaG_2_FD_99695 | JGI IMG/M metagenome (GOLD analysis project Ga0114934, IMG submission 99695) | Deep subsurface microbial communities from Kolumbo volcano to uncover new lineages of life (NeLLi) - 4SBTROV10_white metaG | ecosystem: Environmental > Aquatic > Marine > Volcanic ...
AAAACTCCCTTTGCACAGAAACCTACAAATACCCCATGACAATAGTCAATCCATGCGCCAGCCAATCGTCAGCGTTCTTGGCCATGTAGACCATGGGAAGACCTCTATTCTGGACAGGATCAGGGGAACCTCTGTGGCATCACGGGAGGCCGGAGCGATAACCCAGCATATTGGTGCAACTGAGGTGCCTCTATCTGCGATTTATGAGATATGCAGCCCGCTCATTTCTGGAAAGGATTTCACAGTACCCGGGCTCCTCTTCATAGACACGCCTGGCCATCACTCCTTTGCCAGCCTCAGATCACGCGGCGGTGCTCTGGCAGATATTGCTCTCCTCGTTATCGATATCACCGAGGGCTTCAAGCCGCAGACGATAGAGTCCATCAATGTTCTCAGAAGGCATAAGACGCCGTTCATCATTGCGGCCAACAAGATAGACCGCATAGACGGCTGGATTCCGCACGAAGGTGAGACCTTTCTTTCGACCCTGAAGAAGCAGAACTCCCGTGTTCAGGAACGGCTGGATGAACTGCTCTACGGTCTGACTGGCATGTTCTATGAGCATGGGTTCTCAGCTGACAGGTACGACAGGGTATCGGACTTCAGAAAGAATCTGGCCATCGTTCCGGTGAGTGCAAAGAGTGGTGAAGGGATTCCAGACCTTCTGCTCGTCCTTGTTGGCCTTGCTCAGCGATTCCTGGAGGAGAGGCTTGAGTCCGATGACACTGCACCTGCAGAGGGCACTGTTCTGGAGGTTAGGGATGACAGAGGCATGGGTACGACTGTTGATGTGATAGTATACCGTGGGCGGATTGCAAGAGGCGACACGATTGCTGTTGTTTCCCGGGACGGTGTAAAGACAACGAGAATAAGGGCTCTACTTCGGCCTAGACCTCTGGACGAAATAAGGGACCCAAGGGACAGGTTTGAGTCTGTAAAGGAGGTGACTGCAGCTGCTGGAGTTAAGATATCTGCGCCAGACCTGAAGGGTGTAATTGCTGGCTCTCCTATCTTCGTGGTAACTCCGGAAACAAGGGAAGAACTCATGGAGACGGCAAGGGCTGCAGAGGAGATCGACATTGAACTGGCCGATTCAGGAATTATTGTAAGGGCCGATGCTATCGGCTCCATAGAGGGCATAGCGTTTGAGGCAAAGGAGGCGAATATCCCCATCAGGAATGCCGCTGTCAGGGATGTTAACAAGAGGGACATACTGGAGGCAGCATCTCAGGAGGACCCTCTTCACAGAGCGATTCTCGCCTTTAATGTGTCTGTTCTGCCAGATGCAAGGGAGCTGCTGGGCGAGCACGATGTGGAATTAATAGAGGGAAACATAATCTACAGGCTCATTGAGGATTATCTGGACTGGGCGGAAGCAAAGAAGAACGAGGTTGAGAGCGATATTCGGGCCCAGATTGTATTTCCGGGAAAGGTTCTCTTCATGCCGGACCATACCTTCAGAATCAGTAAGCCTGCGATTGTTGGCATGAGGGTTATAGCGGGCCGTATAAGGGTTGGTCAGCGGCTCATAAGGAAGGATGGGAAGGTCATTGGCAGGATAAAGAGCATCCGCTCCGGTGAGGAGAGTATCAAAGAAGCGATTCAGGGGAGCGAGGTTGCTGTTGCAGTGGATGGGGCCACGGTCGGTCGCCAGATGTCAGAAGGAGATGAACTGTATGTGGATATCCCGGGTGGAGATGCAAAGAAACTGACCGAGGGAAATTACCTCAATGCGGATGAACTGCAGGTTTTGGAGGAGTTGAAGGCGATAAAAAGAAAGGAGGAGAGATTCTGGGGAATGTGATTACAGTCGGCTCTTCTCCGCCACGCTCACACAGGCAAGGAAGTCATCAATCGCCCGTCTCATGGACTCCAGAGTTTCGGCTTTAAATGTCGCCACAACGCTTTTTCCACGAATTTCGGTTCTTACGAACCCGTCGTCGTCGGGTCTGGTTGAGCGGAATACAAGACTGGCCATTTCCTCGCTATCGTAGTTCAGTTCGATGATGCAGTTCATATATGAGTATAGGCACGGGATATTTAGCCCTTGCGACCCACAGAAACCTATATCTAGTATCTCTCCCATCGCTCCTCATGGATTTGATTCTACCTGGAGTATACCGGTCTGGTGAGAGGATATACACACGAAACGCAGACCCACACCGTTCCGTCTATGGCGAGAGGCTTATTGAAGAGGAGGGCGTTGATTACAGGGAATGGGACCCACACAGAAGCAAGATGGCTGCACTTATAATAACTGGTTTCACCAGGCCTCTCATAAAAAGCGATTCCCGTATCCTTTACCTCGGAGCAGCTTCCGGAACCACGGTAAGTCATCTCTCCGATATTGCGACGGATGGTATGATATTTGCTGTTGAGTTCGCTCCAGAGCCTTTCACGGCCCTGAGAGCCCTCTCTTCCCGAAGAAAGAACATTATACCTGTTTTTGCAGATGCACGGCACCCGGAGAGATACACGCCACTCCTATCAGACATCACCGTTCTGTATCAGGATGTGGCGCAGCGGGACCAGAGCGAGATATTCCTCAAGAACAGCGCACTCGTGAGGGGGAAAGGGATTCTCATGCTCAAGTGCAGGAGCGTCGATGTATCCGCATCTCCAGAAAGGGTGGTGGAGAGAGAGGCATCCTATCTGCGGAAGAACGGCATTAGCATAAGGGATATAGCGGACCTCTCTCCTCTGCAGAAGGACCATTATGCCATAATAACGGATATTGAGTGAGAGCATGGAGTATGTCTATGTCTTTGCGTTCCAGAACGGAAGGCTCCTGTTGGTGAAGAACATAAATCGCGGCTGGGAAGCCCCAGGAGGGAAGATCGAGGAAGGGGAGCAGCCGGAAGCTGCCGCACGACGTGAGTTTCTGGAGGAGACCGGCCGTGCTCTGGAAATACTATGCCATGAATCTGTTGGTGAGGGCCATGTATTCTACGGTATCGCAGGAGATGTCTTGCAGGAGGTGCATGACCCGGTCATTGAGGATACAGGCCTTTTTGAAGAACTGCCGCACAATCTCGCATTTTCTGTTGAGGAGTACAGAGAGCTCATGGAGCACGGCCACGACTGTCTGGTCGGCAGGGGGAAACTGTTAAATCCTACCTCATAATTCGCCCTACCATGAAGATCAGTCCATCGCATCTCTTTTCGGAGAGAGCAAAGGTAATGAAGGCCTCGGAGATAAGGGAACTTCTGAAACTGACCGAAATGCCGGAGATAATATCGTTTGCCGGCGGTCTGCCCAGCCCCGATGCTTTCCCGACAGATATTGTGGAAAAGATAGTATCAGAACTCATGAGAGAGAAGGGGAAGTATGTTCTTCAGTACGGAACCACAGAAGGTGTCAGTGCCCTCAGAAAGGCCCTGCTTGTGCGTCTGAAGGAGACCCAGGGGTTCGAGGCTTCGATGGAGAACATCATAATAACCGCTGGCTCTCAGCAGTCTCTGGACCTTATTGGGAAGGTATTCCTGGACCCCGGAGATAATGTTATCGTCGGAGCACCGACATATCTGGCCGCCACCAATGCGTTCCGGATGTTTCAGGCCAATGTTGAATCCGTACCCCTCGGGGATAATGGCATGGATATGGAATATCTGGAGGAAAAAATCCGACAGATGGAGAAGCATGGAAAGTCAATCAAGTTTATCTATGTTATTCCCACCTTCCAGAATCCCATGGGAGTCAGCCTTACTACAGAGGGGAGAAAAAGGCTTCTGGAAATCGCCCGGGAACACGACCTCCTCATTCTTGAGGACGACCCCTATGGAGAGCTGAGGTACGAAGGAGAACCATTACCATCAATAAAGAGCATGGATCTGGATGGCCGTGTGCTTTATATGGGAACAATATCAAAGGTTCTGGCTCCAGGTCTCAGGATTGCGTGGATTGTGGGAGAGGTGGATATAATGAACAAGCTGATTCTCGCGAAACAGCCGACCGACCTATGCACGAATACTCTAGGCCAGCACATTGTGGCCAAGTACATCTCAGAGGGCTACATCAACTCCCATATTGAGAAGATACGCAAAATGTACCGCGAGAAAAGGGATATCATGCTGAAGGCTCTGGAGGAGAAGATGCCCGAAGGCATCACATGGACACATCCAGAAGGAGGAATGTTCATCTGGTTAACACTTCTGGAGGGCATGAACGCCCGCTCCATACTTGAAAAGGCCATAACCGAGAAGGTGGCCTATGTGGTTGGCGACGCATTCTTCCCTGACGGAAGCGGAAAGAACACCCTGAGATTGAACTTCACGAATGCCGATAACGATAAAATCGAGGATGGAATCGGACGACTGGCTGCGGTTTTCAGGAGTGAGATGAGCGACTGAGACCGTCGGCAAGCTTTAATACATTCTCTTCTTTGGGCTGCTGTCCCCTGCATGGCCGGGGTGGGGTAGTGGTATCCTATGGGACTGTGGATCCTTCGACCCGGGTTCAATTCCCGGTCCCGGCCCTCTGCTTTTTTAGTTGTAACAGTCTTAAAACATGATTATACAACATGAAATGCAGGATTAGAGCATCAGAGCAAAAATAAAAAAAAAGGGGGGGAGGTAATCCTGAATCAGAGTGCATCCCATGCTCTCTTATTTCTGAAGGTATTTCTCATTGAAGGCCATTGTTTCAGACAGTTTTGATTCGGCCTCTTCGATTTCTCTTGTTTTTTCCATTACATAGGTAAGGCGATCGTAGAGATAGTTGCGCAGCGCTTCGTGTATGATGGCGCTTTTTGTGGGGGAGTCGCCGATTTCCACAAGAAAATCCATCCATTTCATGTATTTTTCAGGTAGGCGGATGGTTATCTTCTCGCTGTTCTCCATTTTATCTCTCCGTACTTCTTGTGTACTTCACTTGTCCGACAAATGAGGTATAACAGCATACTATTTAAAGGTTTCCCATTGAGCAGGAAAAGCTGCCTAACAGGCTCCAAAGATGTTTTAGCAAACCTTTTTTAGTCATATATCTATTGAGGTTCATGGCCTCCTGCACCATATCCCACCCATTTCCGGGCGGCAGACTCTACATCACGCTGGTAACTGATAGCTCCGGAGTGAGGGCCATTCACCTTGATACAGAGGGCAGAGAAAAGGCCTGCAGAAGTGGATTTCCGAAGAAGGTTGCAGAGCAGATAGAGGAGTACCTCAACGGCGGAAGAAGGGAGTTTGATATTGCCGTCTCAGAACGAGCCACAGATGGTGCAAGCCCCTTTCAGGTGGCGGTATGGCAGGCGACGAAAGAAATCCCATACGGTGAAACACGGACATACGGCGATATTGCACATATCATAGGTAGAGAAGGGGCCGCCCGCGCTGTCGGTAGTGCCCTGGCAAAGAATCCTCTGCCACTTATAATCCCATGTCATAGAGTTGTTTCAGTGAGTGGACTCGGGGGATTTTCAGGTGGAGGCCCTGAGGTCAAAAGATTTCTTCTGGCCATAGAACAGGGGCAAATGTTATAAATTGGCCTGCAATCTCGAGCGCAATGCGGGAAAGGCCGACATGGGACCACCAGTTCATGGAACTTGCGGTTCTGGCCTCGAAGAGGTCTACATGCACCAGGCGCTCAGTGGGTGCGATAATTGTAAGAGATACAAGGGTAATCAGTACTGGCTATAACGGCCCACCGAAGGGGGCAGAGCACTGTGATGTCTCTGGTTGCATACGCGAGGAGATGAATGTGCCGTCCGGTCAGAGGGCAGAGCTATGCAGGGGCATTCATGCGGAGCAGAACGCAATCATTCAGGCCGCTGTATCTGGGGTCAGTGTGGCTGGAGGGACACTCTACTGCACGAACCATCCATGCTCTATCTGTGCGAAGATGATAATCAATTCTGGCATATCAGAGGTTGTGTATATGGAGGACTATGTGGATCCCGTGGCCAGAGAGCTTTTTCTTGAGAGCGGGATAAGGGTCAGGCGCTTTGTTCCAGAGAGGCAGAGACCCTTCTCAGAAAGCGGCGGTATTCAATAACCCTCTCCATCGCCTTTACAGCCCGTCTGGGTGTTCTGAGCATTGGCACCCCTGCAGCCTGAAACTCCTTCATCCTCTCTTCGGTGAACGGCCCACCAGACGCTATCCCGATGACCGGCCTGCCGGTCTCCTTTATCAGGTATGGTATTCTATCCAGAAGGGTGCCGTATGTGTCTGCCAGTATTCCGTCCTGAAATACGAAGAACATGAATATGAAGTCCCCTGCACCTGAAGCATGGAGCAGGGCTTTTAAATACATCTCTCCCGACGCGCTCCCTGTGAGGTCTATGGGATTCTTGAATATGCAGTATGAGGGCAGGGCCCCGGTCAGCCTGTTTTTTATCTCCTGATTAACCTCCGCCGGAAGAATTCTTCCCCCTTTTTCCATGAAGTCCAGTGCGCTCACAGCAGGTCCCGCACCGTTTGTTATCATAAGGGCCCTGTTCCCTTCTGGTGGACGGATCAATGAGAGGATTTTTACTATATCTAGCATCTCCTCTATATCATCAACAACAATGCCGCCATGCTGTTTTATGACTCCTCTGAATACCTCATACTTCCCAGCCAGTGCACCGGTATGGCTCATTGCCGCCCTTGAACCCATTGCCCCCTGCCCCCCCTTGAGGATTATGACCGGCTTCTTTGCCGAGGCCTCTTTTAGAGCCGGCAGAAACTCTCTTCTTGTGGATTCAAGGTAGATGGCAATCACATCGGTTTTCGGGTCATTCGCCAGATATTTTATAAGGTCCACCTCGTCCACATCCGCCTTGTTGCCGAAACTGACCATCTTGCTGACACCCAATCCCTCCATCTGTATCCATTCCAGAAGTGTGGTAGCATATGTCCCTGATTGGCTGAGAACCGCAATATTTCCACGTCCTGGCCGGAGCATGGCGTACGATGGCTGAAACAGGAGGTCTATTCCGTTCTCTGGCACATATAGGCCGATGCAGTTTGGCCCGATAATCCTCATCCCATACTCCTTTGCGGTCTCGACAATCTCTTCTTCCATTCTCCTTCCATCCTCTCCCATCTCCTTAAATCCGCCAGATATGATTACAATCCCCTTTACACCCGCCTCTCCGCATTCCTTTACTATCCTGGGGACAAGGTGTGCTGGCAGGGATATGACGGCCATCTCTGCGCTTACATCTTTAACGCTGGCATGACAGGGTATTCCCATAATGCTTTCTTCCTTTGGGTTTACCGGATAGATCTCGCCGGAGTATGTGGAATCTATCAGGCTTTTCATTATCACATTCCCTATCTTTCCCTTCCTTGGCGATGCGCCAATCACCGCAATGCTCTCTGGAGCGAAGAAGAAGTCCATGCGTGAGGTAATGATGGGGGTTAAAAAAGATTTTTGTGCTTTATAAAGCAAGGTAGAGTGCATTATATATATCGTAAAAATCCACCAATCAAAACCTATTTAGAGAGGATAGGTCTATGCTCCAGATGGCAGATTGATGGGATGTGCCAGGGATTGATATGTCAGTAGCAATGAGCGAGGAGATGAAGGCCTATTTCGAGGGGCTGGAGATGGAGGTGGAGCGCTGCTACACTATTGCAGAGAAGGCCAGAAAGATCGGGGGGGATCCAGAAGACCATGTTGAGATACCAAGGGCTGAGGACCTTGCTTCAAGGGTCGAAAAACTGCTTGAAAAGTGGAAGCTGGACGGTATAGCAGAGGAGATTAGAAGTCTTACCACAGAGCATAAGAACAGGGAAACAGTCTCTCTGAAGATTGCGGAGAAGGTCGCAGAACAGGAGGGGTGGTCAAAGGCCGAGGCTCTGGATCGTGCTGTCAGAGCAGGACTTGCGGTAATAACAGAGGGAATTCTTGTTGCACCTCTGGAAGGAATAAGCAAGGTTGAAATAGGAAGGAATGCTGATGGTACCGACTATGCGGACATATACTTTTCAGGTCCTATAAGGGCAGCCGGCGGTACGGGCCAGGCGCTGAGCGTTCTCATTGCCGATGTTGTTCGCAGAAAGCTTGGGATTGGCGAGTATAAACCTACAAGAGCCGAGGTTGAGCGGTATCAGGAGGAGATCCCTCTTTACAATCAGAAGAGTCACCTCCAGTACGCACCGTCAGCGGAGGAGATAAAAAAGATTGTGGAAGGATGCCCGGTCTGTATAAATGGAGATGGCACTGAAAAATACGAGATATCTGGCCATCGGGACCTTCCGCGTCTGAAGGATAACCGTGTGAGAGGTGGGATGTGCCTAGTACTTGCAGAGGGGATGTGTCAGAAGGCCTCAAAGATAAAGAAGCGGGTCGACGACCTTAAGATTGAGGGCTGGGAATTTATTGATGACTTTGTCAAGAACGAGGGTGGGAGCGATAAGAAAGTCGTAAAAATTGAACCGAGTACGAAATACATAAGGGACATTCTCGCAGGCAGACCAATTCTCTCCCATCCATCTCGTGCAGGCGGTTTCAGGCTCAGGTACGGCAGAGGAAGGAACAGCGGACTGGCAGGAGTGGCCATAAATCCAGCCAGCATGGAGATTCTGGAAGGTTTTATCGCGATAGGAACCCAGATTAAGCTGGAAAGGCCGGGGAAGGCTGGGGCCACGGCTCCATGCGACACCATAGAAGGCCCGATCGTTCTTCTCAGAGACGGGAGTGTGAGGCAGCTTAATAGTGTGGAAGAGGTAAGGGCAGTAAAGAGTTCTGTTAAAGAGATTCTGGATATCGGCGAAATACTTATTTCCTCGGGCGAATTTGAGGAGAATAACCATGTATTTGTTCCTGGAGCGTATGCGCCGGAATGGCACCGGCTGGAGCTGGAGGATGCGGTGAAAAAAGCAGGGGAAGATATGCCAGATGACTGGGAGCACCCTCTTTTCTCAAGGGCTGTGGAGATGTCAGAGAGGCTGAGCGTTCCTCTGCACCCGGATTATAATCTTTTCTGGCACGACATTTCCGTGGATGCTATCGCAGAACTGAGGAATTTCCTTCTTTCCGTGGGGAAGGTAGAGAATAAAAGGCTGATACTTCCCATGCCTCCGGTGGATGGGAGCGGAGAGAAGAGCAGGAGGGGAATAAAGAGAACTCTGGAACTTCTTGCGGTCTTTCACAAGGTGAGGAGGGCAGATGACGGTAATTTCATAGTGATAAGCGAGGTACATTCTCCTGCACTCATATATTCGCTGGGTCTGAAAGAGATAGAAGGAAGGCTTATCGAAAGGAGAAAAATGCCAGACGGCTTTGAGAGCATGGAACCCCTTGCCCTTATCAATGAACTTGCAGGAATAAAGATAATGGCCAGAGGACCAACAAGAATCGGCTCCAGAATGGCAAGGCCTGAAAAGGCTAATCTGAGGAAAATGAGCCCTCCTCCTCATGTTCTATTCCCATTAGGGGAGGCCGGCGGAAACCAGAGACTGGTTAAAAAGGCGATCAGTGCGCGAAAGAAGAGAACTATTGAGGATAGCGCAGGCAGGAATGGGGCTGGTGAAGGTATACTGGTGGAACTATGTCAGAGAAGGTGCCCGAAGTGCGGAAAAATAACATTTGAAGGGGTGTGCCCAGAGTGTGGGGTCAGGACAGTACTGGATGAGCGGCTGGGACCAAGGCTACAGAATGTGCAGATTGGAGCTCTGTACACCCGGGCCCTTGAGAACCTGAAGCTCAGCGATGAGAAGATACCGGACATAAAGGGAGTAAGGGGGCTCGTTACGGATGCAAAGATACCAGAGCCTCTTGAAAAAGGGATACTCAGGGCATTACACGATGTATTTCCCTATCGCGATGGAACGATAAGGTATGATATGACAGACATGCCGCTCACTCACTTTCGGCCAGATGAGATTGGAATAAGTGTGGAGAAGGCGAAGGAACTCGGATATCTGCACGATGTTTATGGGAATGAGCTGGAAAGCGGAGATCAGATCTGCGAACTGAAGGTTCAGGATATCCTTGTACCTCTCTCATCGGTAGAGTACCTTATTAAGGTTGCCAATTACATAGACGACCTGCTTGTGCGCTACTACAGGCAGGAGCCGTATTACAACATAAAGGACAGGGATGGGCTCATCGGTCAGCTGGTAATAGGGATCGCCCCACACACCTCAGGCGGTGTTCTTGCCAGAATAATCGGATTTACAAAGGCTTATGTCGGGTATGGCCATCCCTTCTTCCATGCCGCCAAAAGAAGAAACTGCGATGGGGATGAGGATGCGATACTCCTTCTCATGGATGCCCTGCTGAATTTTTCAAGGGCGTTTCTGCCCAATCACTCTGGTGGCCAGATGGATGCACCCCTCGTCCTTTCCACACGAATAAACCCCGCGGAGATCGACAAGGAGGCCCATCAGATAGACACAGAGTTTGCCTACAGTCTTGATTTCTACAGGGCCACCCTGAGATATGCCCACCCCAAGGAGGTAGAGGTGGAGAGGGTGAGCAACCGGCTGGGAACAGAGGGACAGTATGAGGGCTTTGGTTTTACTCATGACACCTCAGACATCTCAGAAGGGGTTAAGGTATCTTCCTACAAGTCTCTCGGAAGCATGAACGATAAACTGCTTGCACAGCTGGAACTGGCAAAGAAGATAAGGGCCGTTGATGAGGCCGATGTGGCCCAGAGGATAATAAACACCCACTTTATGCCGGATATGATAGGGAACCTGAAGGCATTTACCACCCAGAAGTTCCGATGTACAAAGTGCGGCAAGAAATACAGGCGAATGCCCCTGAGCGGAAGGTGCGACTGCGGCAACAACCTGATACTGACAGTTCCGAAGAAGAATGTCGTGAAGTACCTGGAAATCGCAAAAAAACTGACAACGGATTTTGACCTGCCAGACTACACAAAGGAGAGAATCAGGCTCATCGAGGAGTCGGTAGAGTCCCTGTTCCAGAGCGATAATGTGAGAATGGCCACTCTGGAGGACTTTATGTAGCTCCATGCCTCTTGAATGAGCATGAAGGTCTCCTACGAAAAAGGTTTTATCCTGAAAGCAATTCGGGTAGTCATGAACCCTTCAGAAATCATGAAGACTCTCGAGACTGTGCTGAACTTAAGGGGTTTTCAGATAGTTCTCAAAGAGACAGACAGCCTTCTATGTGTCAGAAAAGGGAAGCAGTACAGAATAAAGATAGTCATTGATAATATTGAGGAAAACATCTCAGACATTTCTGGGGATTCACAGCAGGTTGGTATTATTCTCGCACCTGAAAAGGTAATAGAGGCAATAGAAGAGCGCTATAGAGAAAATATGTATCTCTGGCCGCTTGAGGACCTTGAAAGGGAGATGGGGAGGATTGCGCTGGCCGATCAGGGGATCAGTTCTCAAACAACACCCACATTCCTCGACCGACTTCTTTCTGAGGAGCAGGAAGGCGGTGCGAGAGAACCGCCGATATCTGTCTTTATCCAGCCGAAGGTTAGCGAAGATGCAGTGCGAGAGATAAGCGAGGATACCGTGAAGGGCTTTGAGTTCAGGATGGAATATGTTCCACATTATATATATATTTACAGCATAGTCATGAAAGACGATGAGGGAGAAACCCGGCTTAAGGAGGGTGAGATATGGTTGAATGCTGTATATGGAGACTTTGTAGAACCGCTCTATGAGCCAGATCTTGTTACATCTGAGATTGTGGGGGCGGAGCATATTCTGGAGCCGAAAATAGACAGCGATGATGGTCTCAGGCGGGCCAAGAGAGTGGTTATGGAGTTCAGAGAGGAGGAGGGCGATTCGATCAGGGAGGTGCCCGGAGCTGTTGCCATAAACAGGAAGATATTCCTGCCAGTAGAGGGGTCTCTTGCCCTGAATTTCAGAGGAACAGCCTATATGCCTGTCTGGGCGGTAGAGGGAATTCGCGGGTCGATCGTCCTGGATGCAGTGAGGGGGGAATTAATCAACGAGACATTCTTTGAGGGAGAGACTGCTGATAGGGGGGAAGATACAGGCGAACAGAAAAACATCCCCGATGTCAGTTAGCAGTTTCATTAATCAATCAGATATGCACCCTGTTTTGATATTTCGTCCACATAGTAGTGCGCCGAGGGATATACTGGAGACAGTGCTTTCTTTATCTCAAGAAGTGCCTCTTCCATATGACTGGATGGTGGTAGAAAGAAAAGAGCATTGCCGAGCATGACCATAGATGAGGGATATCTCTTTCCGAGGCCTATTGACTCAATCGCCTCAATGGCCCTGCTGAGCTCTGGAGTTATAACAGCGGCTTCGGAGGCAAATCTCCGGGAGATGCGCAGAAACTCGCTGGCTGAGATGTAGTATTCCTTTTTTTCTCTATGGATACGGGTATGAAATTCCTCTACTGCCTTTTCACCTGCGACCTTTATTCTTTCTATAGCTGCACTGTTGTTGAGTACAGAGCGTGTTTCTATTTTTTCTCCTATCAGAGCGACGATTAGACCTGCCTCCTCATCATTGCTAACAATACGAAAGCGCGCTGTTTCACCAGCAGGCGGTAGGCCACCCCTCTCCCTCAGCACTGCACCTCCCTCAAACTCCGCAATCACATCTCCAAGACCTGTTCTGTTCATCACTTCCGCGCGATGGGCTGCAACCAGTGCATCCCTTTTCGAAAGAGAGAGAAGATGCGAAAGGGCAAGCGAGACAGCCAGCGTTCCTGCCGCACTGATGCCAAAACCCTGTGAATCTGGGAAATCCGTTTTGATGTTAAATGAGCCGTGAACGCTCTTTTTCGCCCTTTCTTCAAGGATGGAGACGGCCATGGCAGTAACCGCCAGCTCCCTTTCCACTCCGTTCAGCCGGAAGACCTTTCTTCCCTCTCCCGATTCAATATCAATCTCTGCCACAGCGCCCCGTTTAAGGCATATACCCGCGCCGATTGAGCCTGTACTGTCAACATCCTCCTGGATGCGTGGGGAGAAGAAAGCGGAGATGTGTGCAGGGGCCCCGGCATACGCCTTCATCCGCTCACCCACTGGTCTTTTTTCTTTCGTGGAGAGTCAGGGATTCAAGAATAATACGGTGGGCCAGATCTTTTTTATCCCCGGAGAACATCTCTGCAGAGTCCTGAAAAACGAGCATGGCCCCTGTTCTGTTGTTCGAAACCTCATTGAGATTGTTCGCTACCACCATATCTGCACCTGAGGAATCCATAAGCGCTCTGGCTCTCCCAACAAGCACCTTCTCCTTTTCTGACTCTGGCGTTTCAAGAGGTATGGACTCTGCCTTAAAGCCGACGAGAGTGTCTGTAATGGCCTTCAGCCGCGATATGACCTTTGGTGTCCCTCTCAGCGTCAGGTCTATCTCTCCCCTGCCGGATGGAATCTTTCCCTCCACTTTTTTGGGTCTGTAGTCGGATATGGCTGCAGGAATGAGTACGATATCGTATCTATCTCCTTCTTTAATCATCTCAAGCAGCGATTCTACAGTGGTATAGCGCCTGATTTTTGCAAGATTTCTCACAAGCGATGGAATTTCAGAGGTGCTCCTGCCCAACCAGAGCTCTACACTGTGGCCGAGCATTATGCCCCATTCTGCCAGATAGAGGCCTGTCTTTCCCGTAGCCCTGTTTGTTATAACGCGCATATCGTCGATCGGTTCCTCGGTTGCACCGGCAATAACAAGAATCTTTCTGGATTTCTCAGTCATGCCTGCAAAAAGGCGAACGACTTCCGCAACAATCTCCTCCGTGTCCAGCAGCTTTGCCTTCCCCTCCTCGTTCTTCACAGATGTTACGCGGACTATTCCTTCCTTATGCTTCCCACCATTCTGGCCTTTCGTGTGCATTTCTTTCAGACTCCTGATGTTTTTCATAATCTTCGGATGCTCGTACATACTGCCGTGCATCGCAGGGACAATGAGTACAGGAATTCGGGAGCCTATGGCCGTGGTGGCAAATGTTGTTACAGGCGTATCGTCTATTCCCATTGCAATCTTGGAGATGGTGTTTGCAGTTGCCGGAGCGATGAGAAGAAGGTCTGTATCGCTATCTTCACCGCAGAGTTCCACATGTTCAACAGCACCTGTGAGCTCCGTTATTGGTCGGTGTCCTGATGCAAAAAAGAGGGCGTCTGGATGGATTATCTTCTGAGCAGCAGGTGTCATTACTGGATACACATCGGCCCCGTACCTTATCAGCTCGCGAACCAGTTTCACAGTTTCCACCGCAGCAATACTGCCAGTGACACCCAGAACTATCTTTTTTCCCATGAGAATGTCCGCCTTTATTCCACGAATTCGGTTTGCGGGATGCATATCGGTATATCAGCAGGAGGGATTAAAAGGTTTTGGAGATTATTATCGCATGGATTATTCTATGCCGCTTACAGGCACAAGTTATATATGCAGGGCATCAATAGGGGGATGGTGAAAGAATGGGCGACAGCATAAAAACACTCTTCGAGAGGACAACAGGGATGATAGACAGTGAAAGGCTGCTGATGGATGCGGCAGAGGACATAGTTAAAGACCAGATTAAGGCCTATATAATGGAGAAACTGGAGGAAAATCCGGATATAAAGAACGAATTGAAGGCCGGTGTTGAAGCGCTCATTGAGGCAAAGATAAAGGAAGGGATGGCGATGGCCAGAATAGGAAAAGCTACCGCACGGCTTGGCCTCACTGCAATCCCTGAGGGTATGAAGGAAGAGATTGCAAAGGACTTTGTATCCATATTCGAAAGCGAGATAATGGGCATTCTGGAGAAGATGGGTTAGTTATTTCTTCAGATTCTCATAGAGGATCTCAGAAACGCTCTTCACTCTCCCTGAAATCTTCAGATTGTTTTTGCAGTTTGGACAGGCTGTAATAATTGTCCTTCCAGCGGCCTCTTCAACACGATTCTTGCCGATTTTCACACCCAGCTCTTTGTCTGCCAGTTTCATGCTACCGCCAGCACCACAACAGGATGCGTTTTCCCGGCTGTTCTCCATCTCCACAAAATCGATATCCGGAATGCGGGCAATGAGCTCTCTCGGTTCATCGTAGATACCATAATGCCTTCCCAGATGGCATGGGTCGTGATAGGTGACCTTTTCGCCGGTGTGTTTGAGTTCTATATCATAGTCCTGAAAGAACTCGACCTCGTGCTGCAACTCGAACGGCAGGTCCATGAATTTAGAATATACATCCTTGAAGCTCATCATGCAGGAGGGACAGGAGAATATGACCTTTTTCACGCCGCGCTTTGCTATCTCCTCCACATTCCTCTCTGCAATCTTTCTTATTTCATCATCGGATACTCCGGCATTTACAAGCGGGGCACCGCAGCATGTCTCATCCAGAAGCGTATAATCGACTCCAAGATGCTCCAGAAGCCCTATTGTGGCCTCTCCCATCTCCCTTTCTTTGAACGCTATTTTGCAGCCCATGAAGTAGGCCACTTCCGCCCTCTCCTTTGGCTCTCTTCCGAATATCTTCCATCGCGGCTCCTCACCGTTGTATGGATTCCCCTCTGTAAGAATCTTATTGCTGAACTTTTCGTAGTTCTCAAGACGATAGCCAGCCTCGTAAAGGTCGTGCCGGGCAGCATCGAATATATCGGTCAATCTAACGGACGACGGGCACTCCTGAACGCATCTCCCGCACATTGTGCACTGATACATTCTGGTGAGAACGGAATTGTCCGGCTCAATCTCCCCTTTATAGAGGCCATAGGCCAGCTGTACCCTTCCCCGTGGGGAACTGGAATCCCATTGAAGGACCTGAAAGACATCGCATGTTACAAGACAGGTAGCACAGGCGGTGCAGGTGTTCATCTCATCAACCACATCGTTGAGCTTTTCTGGTACGAATTTCTCCGTTTTATCCATCATTCCACCCCCTCTACAGGATCACCAAATCCCTCAGCGGGATGGCCATCCTCCTCAACATCGGCGGGATATCTCAGGTTTGAGAGGATTTTTCCCTCCCATTCAAATAGTTTGCCGGGGTTCATTATATTGTTCGGGTCCAGCGCCTTCTTTACAGCAATCATGGCTGCCAGTGCGTCTCTTCGTTCTTTCTGCATATAGGGGGCCTTGGTTATCGCTATCCCGTGTTCCCCAGATGTTGTACCGCCGAGGGAGCGCACGACATCATACACCTCATCAACCGCCTTTTCTCCCCGTTTCCATGCTCCTTCGTCATTAACATTCAGAAGGAACTTGGTGTGAAGATTTCCATCTCCCGCATGGCCGTATGTAGCAATTATAATGTCATACTTCTCTGCTATCTCGTGAAAGGCCACGACTGCATCAGGAATCTTTGAAATAGGAACAGACATGTCATCAGCCAGTGCAACAGATGCTTTATTTGGCATGGCGCTCATGGCAGGCAGGACCGCCTTTCTGGCAGCAACCCATTCATCCATCTCCTTCGGGTCACTCGATGACCTGACCTCTATCGCGCCGGTATCCTCGGAAATCTTTTCAATAATTTTCATGTTCTCCTCGATCTCTGCAATATGGCCATCCAGCTCAATCATGACAATCGCCTCTGCATGAGGAAAATTGACATTAAAAGCCGAGATAACCGCATCTATACAGGTTCTGTCCATGAATTCCATTGCAGATGGTATTACCGGATATGCAATCACATTTGAGATGGTCTGGCCCGCCTTTCTCAGGTCGTCGAAGGCCGCAAGAACAAGCGCTTTATTCCTCGGAACAGGCATGATTCTCAGCGTAATCTCTGTAATTATTCCCAGAGTCCCTTCACTTCCAACAATCAGGCGGTCCAGCTGATAGCCAGAGGAATTCTTGATGGTTCTGGTCCCGAAGTGGGCAACCTCTCCGCTCGGGAGTACAACCTCCATTCCCATGACATAGTCCCTTGTAGCCCCGTACTTGATGGCCCTCATGCCCGAGGCATTGTTCGCAACCATGCCGCCGATAGTTGCAACCTTTCCGCTCCCCGGAGTGGGGGGGAAATAGAAGTTTCGCTTCTTCAGAACACTGTTCAGTTCATCGTTGATTATCCCTGGCTGGACACGAACATAGAGGTCCTCCACTCTAATCTCCATTATCTTATTCATCCTGCGGGTGGAGAGCACAATTCCTCCCTTCACGGGGACTGCATGGCCAGAGAGGCCTGTTCCTCCACCTCTTGCCACTACCGGTATCTTATGGCGGTTGGCCAGTTTGACAATAGCGCTCACCTCTTCCGTTGTGGCCGGCATCACCACAGCATCGGCCTTATGGTGGTGTATTGAGGAATCGAAACCGAACACATAGGTATCCGCCTCGCTGGTTGAAACATTCTCAGGGCCAACAATATTCTCCAGTTCCTTTATTATCGTGGGATTCACAGTATCACAGTTAAGGAATTCTCATGCTCTATATAATGCTTATTGCCCAGACCTGTTCAGTCTAAAAATATAAGTAGTTGCGTCCATTCTGTCCCAATGAGCGGCAGAATCACAATCGGCCTCTATAACACCTATGACAGACAGAAGTTCAGAGAGGCGCACCGCAGGGTGCTTGCAAGAGCGGCCCCGCTTGCAATGGCCTTTGATTTTAATCTCGCAACATTCGGGTTCCCTTTTCCGGAGGATAGAAAGACACCGGTGGAAATTGCGGATTTCGTGGCGGACAGCACAACAATCGGTGCCGGCGGCAGATACTTCCGGGAGCTTGCAGATATGGGACGCTTCCAGTATTTTCCCCTACCATCCCGTGGATTTCCCCCACAGCTTGGCAGCGTTATTATAACCACAAGTGCGCCGTACAGCAGGGAAATCACCCCTGAAGAGCTTGCTGAAATGGTAATGAACGGCAGGTCAGCAGTTCTGGTATTCGGCCTTGGCCCACATGGGCTGGATAAGAAGACAAAGAGCATGGGGGACTTCCATATGGACCTTACCGGCAGGAGGATATCGCTGGAAACATGCACTGCTATTGGCTCGGTCTCAGGTGTGGTGTGGAGAGAGATTCGATATAAAAGGGCCTAACTCTCCTGCATTCTTTTCTTTCTCCTGTACTCATCGAGGAGCACACGCATGACCCCCGCTGCTCTCTCCGTTGTTGGGTATGCAGGTATGCCCTTGATTTTCAGATCAAATACGACATCGTTGTACTCCTTCCCACCGACCCAGCAAACAACCACTGGCTTTTCAGGAACCGTCCCTTCCTTCATGTCCTCGTAAAGCTTCAGTATCGCTCCTACGAACTCTCTGGGCCTTGCATATCCTCCGTGAACCGAGATGACTATTACGCCATCAACATTCGGGTCCTCCAGCAGGGCCTTCGCACTCTGATAGTAGCGGTAGAATCCCGCATCTCCAATGACATCCACAGGATTTCTGGGAACTGATATGGCTGGTAGCACCTCTCTCAGTTTTTCCTTCGTCTCTTCCGTCGGCTGGATGATATTGAGGCCCTGCATCTCACAGAAGTCGCTCATGAGTATTCCTGCGCCGCCTCCATTGGTGACTATGCCAACATTCGGTCCTTTTGGGAGTGGAAGGCTGGCCAGCGCATTGGAGAAATCGAAGAGCTGTGTGGCATCTCGAGCCCTGTGAATCCCGGCCTGTCTGAATATGGAGTTGTAAACCGTATCGGACCCGCTCAGAGAACCAGTATGCGTCTTTGCTGCTGCAGCTCCGGCCTTTGTTCGTCCGGATTTAATGATAACAAGCGGTTTTTTTGACTTTCTGGCGGTCTCAAAGAATTTTCTCCCGTCCTTTATTCCCTCAATGTACATGGCTATGACATCCGTTTTCTCATCGGTATTGAGATATTCTATAAGCTCCGCGTCGTCCACATCTATCTTGTTTCCGACGCTGATTATACGGGAAAGGCCGATCATCTCCATATTCGCAAGGGCAATCATACCGATTGCAAGAGCACCGCTCTGGCTTGCAAGTGCGATCCTCCCGGGATAGGCCATTCCAAACACGAAGCTCGCATCCAGATTATCCACCGGGCTCTTGTAGCCCATAGTATTTGGGCCGATAACCCTTATACCTCCCTTTCTGGCGATCTCAAGAACCCTGTCCTCCAGAACCTTTCCTTCCCCTCCAATCTCTCCAAACCCTGCACTGATGATTATGACGCTCTTTATACCCTTTTCAGCGCACTGTTCCATGACCTCTGGAACAAATTTTGCAGGAATGACGATTATGGCCAGGTCTATCTCATCCGGAACATCAAGCACCGTTGGATAGCACCTGAGGCCCATTATTCTGTCAACATGCGGGTTTATCGGGTAAACCTTCCCTTCAAAGCCGTGAACAAGGACATTGAGCAGTGTTGCATTTCCCATCTTCATGTGCTCTCTCGCCGCCCCGATAACCGCAATAGACCGGGGCGAAAACATCGATTCAAGACTATGACCAGACATAGGGAGAGTGAATGAATGCTTCTATTTAATTGTAGCGTATGCGAAGGCAGGTCTGTGGCCAGAGCTGAATTAATCTCGGAAGAGGTCAGTTCAAGCGGTGAAAAGGTTTAATATGGAATCCGATAACCCTGCGGTGATACCATGAAAAAAGACCTTATTTCCATGCTGGATGTGAAGGATAACATATATGAGATACTCGATCTGGCCATGAAGCTGAAGAAAGAGAAAAAGAAAGGAATGGTAGGCGAACCGCTGAAGAACAAGAGCCTGGGGATGATATTCGAGAAGCCGAGCACCCGTACCCGGGTCTCATTTGAGGTTGGGATGACCCAGCTCGGCGGTCATGCGCTCTACCTCAGTCCCAGAGACCTCCAGATGGGCAGGGGCGAGACGATAGCCGATACTGCCAGAGTTCTGAGCAGGTTTGTGGATGCAATCATGTACCGTGCGTTCAGCAACGATGTGATGAAGGAGCTTGCGGCCAATGCCACCGTGCCTGTGATAAACGGGCTCGACGATAAGGAGCATCCCTGTCAGGTTCTGGCAGACCTGCTCACCATAAAGGAGCGCAAAGGCGATTTTAAAGGCCTGAAGCTCGCATATGTCGGTGACGGAAACAATGTCTGCAACTCCCTGATGCTGGGCTCGGCTATGGTCGGAATGGATTTTGTTGTGGCGTGTCCTGAGGGCTACGAACCGGATGCTGAGCTCACCGTGAAGGCGAAGGAGATTGCAGAGGAGAACGGCTCAAGCGTGGAGATTACGCACGACCCCATGGAGGCTGTCAGGGGTGCAGATGTAATATATACGGATGTCTGGGTATCAATGGGCGAGGAAGAGGAGAAGGCGAAGAAAGAGAAGCTGTTCCGTCCATATCAGGTGAACAAGGAACTGGTAGATGCCGCCAAGGACGACTGCATAGTGATGCACTGCCTCCCTGCTCATAGAGGCTATGAGATAACCGATGAGGTTGTGGATGGGCCCCACAGCGTCGTGTTCGATGAGGCAGAGAACAGACTGCACGCCCAGAAGGCCGTGATGATGAGCCTCATGCAGGACTGACCAACTTCCAAAACCTTTTTATGCTTTAATGTATTACATTTTTGTCAGAGGGGACTGCTATAATGGAGTTTAACATAGACACCCTGAAAAAAAGAACGGTTTCGATGGCCTTCTCTGCCATCATTGTGGCGTTGATGAGCTACTACGGCCTCCGATTTGCAGATGTCGGTGGAGGTGTTTCGCAGATATATCCGGCCATTGCTTTCATAATAGCCTTTGGTATCTGGTTTGGAATATGGGGCGTAATTGGTGTTTATATAGGAGCAGTGCTCGGTGGAATGATGGCAGGCTACTCTCTGGAGTACTCCGCACTCCTGATGATTGCAGATGCAGTCGAAGCGGCCATACCTGCACTTCTCTATCGATACAC
>Ga0114934_10000754_pt1 | contig 20667 bp, 45 predicted proteins | sample 4SBtaG_2_FD_99695 | JGI IMG/M metagenome (GOLD analysis project Ga0114934, IMG submission 99695) | Deep subsurface microbial communities from Kolumbo volcano to uncover new lineages of life (NeLLi) - 4SBTROV10_white metaG | ecosystem: Environmental > Aquatic > Marine > Volcanic ...
ACAATAAATTTCTTTTGTTTCCGTATTGCAAGCAGTATGGCCGAGATCACAGCCAGAATTAGAACCAAGGTTCCATCCTAAGCGGTCAGGAATGACGGAAAACCATCGGCCCTCGTGAATAATACAGGGCTCTCCCAGTTGTTCTGGCACCGGACAGGCCGGGCTTAGGTCTGCGCTTTCGCAATTACAACCGCCAATACCAAGAATTAATAATAAACTAATTACCCTATACAAAGCCCCACCTCCGAAGCCTGATGGTTATTTAAAACAGTAGCAGGGCCGAAATAATAAGGCACAACATATGCACCATTTGATCCGCGCCAATCACCACCCAGAACAACCTCATCTTACCATTGTCGTAAAAATACCTTGACGTTTTAGATGTTATAAAATCAGTAACGAAATGCAAACCACCATTAAGCGCCGCCCAGGCCAAAAGCGGCACTGCCAATGCTTGTACGAAAAGCATTACAGCGCTTAAAGCCACAGTGTAAACCAGTATATGTACAGCTAGGGGTACGAATTCCCTACTTTTATTGAGGGCCATCCAGTCTGTTTGCAAAACAAAGTCCGCAAAAAAATGGCCTATGATAATAGCACAAATCAAGTTAATGATATCAACTCCTATAGGGTTTCGCTAACGAAGGCCCACGTATATTTTACTAAGCCTATATTATTGCGCCAGTATAAGTGGAAGCCAGCACATCCCATTTCTGGCTGTAACTGAAATTCCATCTTATTCAAGTTCTCATAGGCATCGTCCTTGTCTAAAGGATAGGTTCTGCTTTCTTTTAATAAGGCCTGCAAGTTACTTATTTGGCCGCCAATATTTATACTGAGCCAACTCTTGATTTCGGGAGGGGTATTGCAATACGGCTCAAAGAAAACCGTCATGTCATGCTCGGCAAATAAGTAGAAGCTGTATTAGTGCGCTCGCCTGTATTCCAATAAACAATGACAGTGCCCAGGCCGGGGCTTACATGAACTACAAAGTGCTTTTCAAGCACTACTTCACATTCCATCCTGGGTCCTACAAATATATCACCAGTCTTGATTCTGTTACGAATCCCCATTACTCCAGACTTTATCAAGGCGCTGACATAGTCCTGCGCTTCTCTGGGGACCTTATCCCATGAGAATATCCAAAATGTTTCTTGCATATGCTTACTCATGTGCTACTCGCTATTCGCTCTCACGAGCCCTTGGGCTGTTCAGTATGATCTCATATTAGAATGGCATTCTTTTAGCTTGTCCATATTGTTGTCCTTTATATTGGGACAGATTTTGCCGAGATCAATAAGTCCTTTAACACAATCCTTAAAGGCTTCATTCAGGGCGTATTGATAGTGCCCCGAGCCAGTACGTTCTTTTAAAATCTTTTCAAGGTCCGTCATAACCTTAATGGTTATCTCAAACGCCTCATCGGCTGTGGCTGCCACATCTGCTTTTTCATCAAACACATCTTTAGAACTTAGCTTGGAAGCTGTAGAGCTAGTGGTAGTTGTCACGGTAGTGGTTGTTTTTGCAGGAACAATAGCCGTGGTTTGATTGGCAGACCCGGTATTTGTATGAGGCGTAGACTTAAAGGGTACCCCGTCTATAGTAACGCCCTTTAGTTCCACCATATTTTTAAATGTTTTCACGCTCATTATGCACTCCTTTATTTAATTAGAAGCTGGGGAGGTCATCAGAGCCTCTAGCTCTGCTTCCTCTTTGGCCACAGAAGAAGCCCTTCGCTCCGCTTTCATCTCTTCCAGCTTCTTTCTAGCTGTTGCCTCTCCAGTTTTTCTCTGAATCTTACTAAGTTTTTTCTCGATATTATTTTTCTTCAATTCAGACTGAAGCTCAGCCTCCGCCACGGTAGTCTTAATGCCTTTGCGTACGTTATCAAGGGCAACCGAATTGGGATCAGAACTAAGTCCATCCATTGATGCTTGCAATGATTTGCGAGCCTCCGCTCCTGCTAATTTAGCAACAGAGAAATCCCTTTCAGACCGTAGCTGCTTGATCTGCTTCTCCAACTCATTCAAATCATCCTTAGCTTCTTCAATTGACAAACTGGCTTGCTCATCATCATTTTCTAAATCATTAATAAGGTCTTCAAGCCGCTCCTTGTCCTGAATCAACATAACAGCCGACTCATCATCATCTTCATCGATAGCAATGCTGAGGGCCTCACTGGCCTGTGCAGATGCTTTCCTGTTAGACAACAGCCTTGCCTTGATATCATTATGCGTTACTACCATACTCGCAATGGCGTGCCGGGCCTTAGAATAGCGTTCTACCTGGTCTTTAATCGCATTATCAAATACAATCTCAGGACTTTCAAGCTCTGCTTTTCCGACCGCATTGCCAAACATGCCCATAACTAAATTCCACATTCTGCTGAAAACTGACATGTTATTTTCCCTTATTAAAGAACAAAACGTATTTAGCGCCCTTGTCCCTGGCATATTTTAAATATGAAATGAAGCCTTGAGGAGCACCAGCATTGCCCAAAGCAGTGATTTGTTTCAAAAACTGTTTAGTGTCCCCATCAATATTAAAAATCATTTCATCGGCTTTGGTGTGTTCGTCAAAATGCCAGTACTTGGAGAAGTCTGCTACGCATTCAAATGAGTGACGATTGCTCTCAAACAACTCTGAAACGTCAAATTCAAAAAGAAGGAACACTCCCTTTTGATCTTTATCAATACTCATTATTTTTCCTAAAATCCCAGCTTGAATTTGACCTTTTTAAAGATACTTTGCTGGGTAGCAAGGGCCTCTTTTTCCCAGGGCCTATCCGTATAGGCTAACTTCGTGAGGTCATATCGAACTTTTTTCCATACCAAAAAATCTTTATTACTATCTAACTCCAGGTCTCCGTAAGCAAACTGTGATGCATGAATAAGTTCATGTACCAATGTGTCCGCTTGTTTAAGAAACTTAGGATAGTCTCTGCAATTAAGCAAAAGAAACCAAATATTAAACGATCGCTTAGGAAATAAGCCGCCACGTACTTGGGTAGGGCCTAAATACGGCATCACATAAAGGGGCATGGTTGAGTAGGGCATCTCAAGAGATTCAATGCCCAAAGCCTCCAATGTGGCTCTGGCTACTTTACGATGCGCTTCACAGTTTGGAAGAGCGTCCCTGATAACAATATCTGGTTTGTGACCCTCGATCATTGACACCCTCTCAGTCCTGCTCGTTAACAGTGTTTTTTAATTAAAGATTCTAAAATATCAATTGATTCAGGATCGGCCCGAAAAGAATTATACTGGATTTTTATCCCGGACTCAGTAAGTATTTTGATCACATACTTTAAAGCCTGTGCGCCATGCTCATACGTGTTAAGATCCATGCATTCATAGCCCTCTCTTAACAGGGTCTCAATCCTTAGAAGGTTTGAAACTAAGCACTTATTGAATCTGCGCGCCCTAATATATTCAAATTCTTGAACCATGGTACCAGTGGGTTTTTTGTTAAAACACTTGTAAATGAAGGAGCGTGATTCGTAATGTAGCATTTGATCAGCATAAGAGATCGAATTGTGTTCAGAGCCCTGCGAACTGATGGCCTTGGCTGGAGAGCTAACCAAGAAATTAGTCATTTCTTACCTTGTTAATATAGCGCTAGGAGCAGCCCTGCCACTCCCAGCACTATTGATTTCTTGGAACTAACGGACGTTAACGAGGTCCATATTGTCAACCATCGTGCCCTTACGGTTTACCGTAACGAATCCCTTGTAAGCGCCGCGAGTGAGGTTAGCGCGGTAAGCCGAAAGGCTTGGGCGCTTAATTTCCAACTTCGTAATGCGAGCAGGTACCTTTCGGCCCGCAGCTTCCTTAGCAAGAACCACGAGGGCGTTAAACGTATTTTCTCCAAAACGGTTACGGAAAGTAGTCCGACGATCAGTAATTGATGTAGCCATTTATGACTCCTAATAGAATGTGAAAATCTTTTCCACATTAGTTTTTGGCCAGGATTATCCATGCTCCCAGCATACCACTGCCTGGCCTACCAGTAGTATATTTAGTGGGAGTAACATTTATCACAGAGAAGTCCTTGATGATCTCCTCTACGATAAAATCTCTAAATTTTAATGCTTGCGGGTAGGGCACGTTCCGTGCTGAGAAATTAACACCCACCGCGAAGGATTCGTTAGAGGGAGCTAACAAGGCCAGAACTTTGGATACGCCATGTGCTGTCTTTAAATCAGGGACCCTGCCCTTATACTGCGGAGCGTCCGGACGCCAATCAAGCACGTAGTCCCTGTCTTTCTTGGAGGACACAGTATCGCAGCAGAAATCGAAATCAAATACATTGGGGTCTTCTAACCCTCTCAAAAGCATTGATCGGGCCTCACTCGTGCTAAGGATATCCCCACACAGCATACTCATCTTAAAGGGCAGCGCACGCTTGATACTGCGATAATGATTAGAAATAGAAGAGTACTTACTCCTATCAAGCTCAAAGCCTAAATAGCATTTTATTGTAGAGCTTAGCCCGCCAGCATACATATGAAGCACATCGTGGACCATCCTATATTCTGGCAGACCCATCATACAAATGGTGCTAAATGATTCTCCTTTGTGCTCCTCAATTAGCGAGCCCAATAAGCGATAATGACGGTCCTTATTTTTGGACCCATAAGAGCATACACCCTGATAGAATTCCTTATTGTTTTGAATCAAATACTCTAAAGCGCTCTTATGGTCGTCATTTCTATGTCCACACTTAGAATACCACTCTGTAAAAAGTGCTTGGAATTCCTGACAAGTATAACCCTGCTCCAGGGCCTCTCTTCTTGCCCGCTCTAAGTGCTTGTAAAGGCTAACCTTTTTCCCAAAGGAAGACCCATTCTGTCTGTACATGGTTCACTTTACTTACCGCTAAAAGACATGTTAGATAGGTCTAACGGACCTTTTTGAAAATCAAAACCAGTCTCTTCGATGGACAAGGCCAATGTTTCAATCAAGCAAGCTTGCTCTTTGAGAAGAACTGCTTGGTCCTTAAGCATGGCCAGACCCTGCTCCTGAAGATCAATGCTTTTGTTAATATATTCTGCTACCTTTGCAGGCAGGCAAAAGGCTTTCGGACCAATTGAGAACCAAATTTTATCATGCACGATGTCATGCTCTACAATCTTCGCGCCGAGCCTCTTAGCTAACTGATTTGCTTTTTCCGACTTCATTTTGTTCCAATCTGTAATAGGACCTCGGTCTTTGCAGTGTTAACGACAGCCTCACTTTGAGGGTGCCTGATTATAACAATACAAAGTATCCACCGAATAAGATTTATGGCCGTAAACAACACTATTCCCAATATTGCTGTGAATATAAAACTCGTGGTGCTCTACGATAGTATCGGAGCACTCACTCTTCCTGGCCTCTTTTAAATCACTATGCTGGTATCCTGCAAAAACAAGGACCACCAAAGTGGCACTAAGGATGGTAATATTAGCAAGAGTTAGCTGCCAAAGACTCGCAGCCCTAAAGGCATTAGTATTGAATACGGAGAACGGACTGTTAGGGCTGAGCATTGGTAACTCTTCAGTTAAGGTTTATGGTTTGGATTTATACTTATACAGCCGGGCCGTGAAGCAAGGCATGATGCCATCGCGACCATCTTTCAGGCCAGCAACGTAATGCATGTCTTCCTCATTAGAAGCATGAACAAAGGTTCTCTTCCTGGGCCGCGGGGCCAGGTTCCACCCATCCATATACCCATCTAAATAATCTTTAGTAATTCCGAGTTTTTTACATATGGGCTTACCAGTCTCATCCCATACATCAATAAAATCAGCACCTTGAGACATGGCTACAGCGGCGATGCCAGTCACGTGCTCATTATTGCGCGACTCATCATAACTAGCGTAAAGAGCAAACTCATCAATGGCGCTACTGCCCACCATAGCATTCTGCCACAAAAGCGGAAGGCCTAGTAATTTCACTGCACTACCCTGCTCTTTGCCAGAGTACCTACGTATTTTGCCAAGCAACTGTACTCTTTGATCAGCGTTTAACATCTTTTTCTTTCATGGTAATAGCATATGGCCAAATTAAAGCAAAAATAAGAACATTAATATGTAGTGCTACCCTGTGAACGTCCATATATAACTCAGATCTAATTAGCAAAGAAGGATCTTGCTTCTCTAAAAGATAGACTTCCTTGTCTGCTAATAAGCGCAACAAATTTATTTTAGACAATGCCAGCAAAAAACCGAAGGTCAAGTAGGTGAATGAAATTAGAATAATCATTCTTTGTGTTGCCCCGTGGATTCGTCAAAATATGGCACTGGAGTTGGCACAGGACTCTCAACATGCTTATCGAACATGGCTCTTAAAAGAGAAAGATCCCTGCCTAACGCTCGAATGCAGTCCGACTCTAACTCGTGCCAGTACTCATCATCTGTCCCGCAAGAATTACAAATCATTATGCTGCCTTATTTTGCAAAATCACACTTAGTGGGCCACTCACAACTGCTCTCATCTCTAAGGGCAGCAGAGCACTCATCTACCATTACAGGAAAAACTGTTTTTTCCGTTACCGCACTGCATGCAGCAAAGCCCTTATCGTGCATTGCTGTAATACAGTTGGTGAACTCAACACCGGGCTCACAACGCGCTGTATAGCGGCACACTGCCACTACTGCCTCGTAGCATGCAGCTTCTGCATCCATAATAATATGCGCTTCAGGTACCTCCTGAGGCGCTGTACAGCTTAGTGCAAAAACCATTAATAATAGAGACAAAACTGCCCTCATTTTAAAATCCTAACTTTAAAAACAATTATTCCGACGGATATAAAATCATGCTCTTGGATGTTTCTTCTAACCACAATGCTTTAAATAGCGCGTCACACTCTCTTCTTCGGTCACTATCAAAAGTAGTGCCCTTATAACAACGCTCGTGAATTGCAAGCGCTGCTTTTTGTTCGCTTGGCATCAGCTTATTTTCTTGATTTTTTAATTCCACATTATACATAATAGAACCAAGGACTCCGTATAGCCCCGCAAGAATGGCGGCAATGACTACCAGTTCCACTATTTTGTTAGAAATCTCCCTAACTAAATCTTTTAACAATTCAAACTCCTGAGGTTAAATAAGCAATGGCCCCAATAATGAATGCCAGGCCCCAAGCAACATAGGACGCTTGCTCTTTTTGAAAATTAACAACAGAGCGTACGTAGCGCTTACTCATGCTTTTACGCCTACTAAATCCCTCAATCCACGAACCTGCCTTGAATACAAGGTACATGCAAACACTAATAGCCACAATAGAACTCATTAGTTCCTACTCTTCCGCCATTCATGACAGGTTACCCAGTCATTACCGTTCCAAACCCAATTATTTACTTCGCTCGTTTTCCATCTATATGAAGCAGACCAGCGGTCAATCATTTCCCCTGTGGGGTCCCCAGTGGCAGGATCTAATTCTGGCTCTGGAAAAGGAATCATTTGCCTTACAGGGTAGCGCATTGAGTCTCCACTGCCATGGCCAATAAATGACCCGCGCCTTGGAAACGCTACTCCGTTGATGCGATCAACAGGCTTAGGGCCCAGCTCTCTCTTTTCACAAGACAGCATATGCTTCTCTGTGGGCCTCTCGATAGCGTCCTTGCCCCTGTCTTCTAATCCACAAAACGTACATGTTGGATGCATCATTCTGCGGGAGATTTTAATGCCCAACTGCTCATGCTTGGGAATTTTACGGGCATTAATCTCCAAGTGAGTCTTTGTTACTTTAGGAATTACTCTCTGAGGTAAATCCTCATTAACAAGATAAGTAACTTTAAATTCCATAGCTCAGCCCTCAATGTTGTGAGTATCGCAAAAACGTTCTAAGCCCTCTCCAGTGCCTTCAGCAATGAATTCTCCCCCTTCTTCTTTGATGAAAACATTATTAGAAAGCATAATGGTTCGCCCTGCTAACAAAACAGGTACATCTGCATCAGTAATTACTTTATTTACTGATTCTCTACTTAATACTAACCTCATTGTACTGCCTCCTGGCTGACGGGAACCGGGATCGGAGCCGGCGAAAAAATCCTGAACAAATAACATTATTCTAAGGCATTTTAAGTTACCCCAGAATACTAGCCCTTCACACAAATAACTTGTTTGAGAGTATGCATTACTTCTACCAAGCTGAACTGGGCCGCCATTACTGCGTCTAAGTCCTTATATGCGTTGGGCACTTCATCAAGTACCGACGCGTCCTTCTTGCATTCAACGCCTTCGGTTTGTTTAACTAGATCTTCAATAGTAAACTGCCGCTTAGCCTGTGTACGACTCATTGCTCTGCCGGCTCCATGACTGCAAGAGCAAAATGAATCACGGTTTCCCTTCCCACGAACAATAAATGATCGCTGGCCCATGCTGCCAGGAATAATTCCCATCTCGCCTTCTTGAGCGCTAACAGCTCCTTTGCGAGTCACCCACACATTTTTTCCAAAATGCCGCTCTTTGTTAATATAGTTATGATGGCAATTGACAACCTCTTGTTCTCTGGTAAACTCTGGAATGCCATCAAATTCACTTAGCGCTCTCAGTGCGTTTTTCATCATGATATCGCGATTAAGGCTGGCGAATTTTTGCGCCCAACTCACTGCTTCTACATAATCTGAAAAATGCTCACTACCTTCGGCTAGGTATGAAAGGTCCTTATCAGGCAGGCTGATGAACCAGCGCTCCATGTCTTTCTTGGCAAGGGAAATAAAATGCATTCCAATGCGATTGCCTATGCCTCTTGAACCACTATGGAGCATTACCCAAACTCTGCTTTCCTCATCAAGACAGAGTTCTAAAAAGTGATTTCCCGTTCCCATAGTTCCAAGGTGATTGATATTATTAGAGGCTTTGATGCGTTTATTCTTTTCGCAAATTGCATTAAATACATCTTTAAGCTCTAAGTTCCATGCCTTAGCAACTGCTTCTGGAATATCAACCCATGCACCCCTATCATTAGCTCCTCCATTATTAGTACGACCGTGAGGAACCGCAGACTCAAAGGCAGACCTAATACCCTGAAGATTATCAGGCAGGTCAGGCGCTTTTAATGATGTGAGAACGGCTTTCATTCCACAGCCAATATCTACTCCAACAGCACTTGGGATAATGGCGCCTACTGTCGGAATTACACTACCTATCGTAGCTCCCATTCCAACATGAACATCAGGCATAACAGCGATATGAGAGTGAATAAATGGCATCCGGGCAACATTAATTAATTGTTCCTTAGCTTCATCCTCAACGCAAACACCCCGTGTCCACATTTTAATTGGGAAACCATTTTCTTGGCTGATAACTTCATAGTTCATATTTTAAATCTTTTAAACAATCTAGGTAGTGAAAATCACGAACAAATTGCACTCATTTTAAAAAATCATGGGGTGCTGTTCCTGATTCCATAAGGAGTTTATTCATCGAAGTCATTCTTGCATTAACTTCTTGAACCCTATTTATTTTCTCAAAAACGCTTTCTTTCCCCATTTGCCTACCAAGAACAAAAGCAAGCACAATTCCGCCTATACTGAATAAAATCATTTTTAATATCCTAGATGCTAATGATTGACATGCAGTTCGTTTCGGTAACGGTTAATAAGAAAAAGAGACCTACGACACTAAGCATAGAAAGCACATTAAGGGCTAGGCCTGCTTTGTTATTGTCCATTAGCATCAATCCATTTTTCAAAACCGTAGCCCTGCTGAGAGCTGCGCACAGAGTGCTCTTGCTCTATATCACTGGAGTGCCTACATAAATCGCAAGTGCCATGCTCGTCAAAACACAAGTCTGCGCCGCATTCATAACATGCCTCATTGCTCATTATCACTCCTACGCCAAGTTTGAACCCTGCCACGTTCCGGAGCCCTATGCGTGGGCATAATAATCAAATCTTTTTCATCGAAAAAGGCCGCAGCACCTGCGCCATGACCCATAGAGAACCTTTCCTTGCTTTTCCATTTACGATTTTTAGCTTTGCCAGCACGAGAAGCTACACCGAAAGTAGAGGCCAAAATCACTCAAACAAGCTATGGGAGCGAACCTTTATCAGGTTGCTATCCGAATCTATATAATAAGCCCAGGAAATGCCAGCATTGACAATAGCTTGGGCACAAGAACTGCATGGCTTGCTGGAAGCAAGCTCGTCATTTTTACGATAAAATCTATAAACTAATATTTTTGAGCCGCTTATGTTGTAGGGAGCCAGAGAAATAGCGGCTCGCTCAGCATGAATGCTACAACCATATAGGGCTTTCGGGTCGCTGTCAATTATCTTATTGTGAGCAGCAGCCAGCACTGTGCCGCCCTTGACAATAATAGCCGCCATCTTTTGGCGCTTGTTAGCCTTCTCTGCTTCTGAATAAGCCAGATAAAAGGTGCCTCCGATAGACGGTATGCCTGTCAGAGTCATTTACCTTACTAAGTCCGCAATTCAACATGGTTTTAACTTTAGTGCTTGGCGTGAGTTCATCTACGGCAGTGCGACATTTCCTTGATGTCATAGTTTTTTTTCTTTCTTCCATAACGCCCACCCTTTGTATAGCTATCTTGCTTGCCAGCAAGAACTCTAACTACTTTTTTATTTTTAACAAGGGATAATGCAGCGTTAAATACGGCAGCCCCTGTTAGTAAAGTAATAAGTGGGACTTCTGATTCCGGCTTTATAGGAGGGGCCCTAAGTGGTAGTTCTTCGTTTCGCTCCCCTTCTTTGTTCCTGCATTCATGCTTTACAAACTGCCCTTCTTTATACCAGTATTTATCACCATTGGCATACTCTACTGCATGGCCGTCTAGGCGGTGAAGCTTTTCTTCTTTATACCAGGCTTTATAACCATTGGTAAGCTCTACCGCAGGACCGTCTAAGCGGTGACGCTGCCCTTTTTTGTTCATGTATTCTTTATTCAAAACAAATTGCCCTTCTTTGAAAACACCATCGCCAGGGGCTGCCGCAGCATCTCTTGAGCTTTAAAGCCACCATCACTTGTAATAATTTGCACTTTAAAATAGGCAGGGGCTTTTAACCCCCTGGGCAATGAGCCACACTTTCATTGCGCTGCAGCAAGCTCATCACTCACTGCTCTGTTGTTTGCTGTACGCACAACTCCCAACTTTATCATTGCATACCGTGGATACGGCTGCAACGATTACATGCAGCAACCTACATACTCCCGCATGTAGGTTTAATCTATATAATCTTGTTTGAAGACTTCCATAGTCTCCAAATGCAACCCAGTTAACTGCTTGCCTATGCGGCAATCATCTAAGCAAAGAGCAAACAAGCCTTGGCCGTCCTCAAATCGTTTCTCTCCGAACTGACTATTGTGCCCAGCTATTTGCAGTTTGTGTTTCTCACTACGTGTAGGCTCTTCCCTGTTCCAAATAATAGTAAAATTAGAATCAAATGCGCTAACGTCTAGATTGCAACACTGCTCTAAAGTATCATAGTACATAAAGGAATGAGATAACAGTGTGTCACCGATCTCTATGTAAAGAGGTAGCGAGGCTACCCAATTTAATACGGAAGCAGGAATTAGATCGTAATGGAGCATGGCGTTAAGATAGTCAACACTAACTCCGTCTGTCTCATAGGCCTTTATGGTAGCGTCTCCGCCATTATAAACCCAGTCAAATCCTGAATAATGCCCGGTATCCCTACAAGTCTCCAACATCATGTGCTCGTGGTTACCAAGTACACAACGAGCATTATTAGCGGGGTCCATAAAGAAGTCTACCACTTCTTTAGAACGTGGGCCTCTATCTATAAGATCTCCAAGGCCAATGATTTCTCCGTCAGGCATTTGACCCAACAAAGCCAATAATGTTTTATAATTGCCTGCTATGTCAGCTATAATATTAGTCATAATTACTCTCCATTTTTAATATTATACAATATCCAGCTGCCATTCCCTTTGTCTTAGATTCAGCATGAGGGCCGTCAAGGAGTTGAACCTTGATTAAATCCACAGGGCCTATAGCCTACCTCTAATGAGGTAGACATGAGTTTAAAGCTCTTCTTTAAAGGTAAACTGACCAGACATTTCTGAGGGGTTATTATCCTCAAAGAAAAGCTCAAAGGTCACCAAGGTACTGTCATTCGGGCCTTCATGGACTTCTACATCCACTCCTAGGCTTTGTGCGTCGTAATAAGTCCAGTTATCAACCATTGGTCCAGCACAGGCTAGTCCAAAAGCATTAACTTCGTAATCGTCACCGAAACCTCCGGTAAAACTATCACCTGGCTGCAAATCGTGAATGGAGCGAGAAAGTCTAAGTCGTACCATGGCCGCTCCATCATAATCATTAATCAGATCGATTCGCATGTAGTCATCGCCCGCTAAGGAGCCACGTACCATTGTTGCAGGGCCTAGATATTTCTCTCCCTCAAGGGTTCCAGAAATGACTCCGTTGTCAATAACAAAGCCATCAAGCTCGCTGGGCCCTAGCTCCTGCTCTGTGTCAACATCTCTAACGATAGCTGGCTCACTAATTTCATCTGGCACGGGGCCACAAGCCATCAGTCCTAGCGCAATCATCATACTAATGAGATATTTCATATCTCTCCTTTGGGTTACGAGCCCTTGGGCCCTTTGGTGAAATTTATTATTTTTTGGCCTTAGATTGCGCATTCATATAAAATACCACTGATAACCTGAGGCAATTTGCCATCCCAATTACTATGCTGCATAATAATCTTTTTCTAGCTCATCCAAAATGCCAAATAATATGGTAAATTTTTATAAAAAGAAAAAGGAAGGAGCCTATACATATAAAAATGCATGCAACTACTAAGGGCGCTACAGAACTGGTAAGAAGATGTCCCAATAAGAGAAGAGAAATAAGTACCCAGATGCAGTCAAGAGCCAAACCCAAGATATGGAGCGGTAGCATTCTAGTACCTCTTAAACAATATGATTCTTATTGTAACGCCTGTAATTATATATTGCTCCGCTAATAGATGCCAATGAAAACAAAACAAATGTCATGGCTAGCGGAGCATTAAAATTGAGAAGGCCAAATACTACCACTGCAATGTCCATAAAAGCAAGGAACGCAAGCCCTGCGATATGCTCTATCTCGTCTTTAGTCATTTTATTGCCTTGGTGGGGTTTTGAAACTATATTTTCCGTCATGCCCCGTATAGTGGGCCTTCAGGGCGTCGGTCACATTAGCGTTGGGATCTTCTTGCGTGGCCATATTATTGCCTAAAAACATATCAATTTCTTGGTACGCAGTATAGGGGTTGACCTTCTTTGCAAAATTCAGCTTGTACAACCTGGGGTTTAAAAAAAAGCTATTGCGACTATGAGACCACCCACCCTCCTCTAATAGCAAAAATACTGGCGTTTTAAAATAAATCCACATGCTTGCATCAAGCGCGGCCAGACCGCTGCTGTCAACCAAGAATTTTTGCCAGCTTTTCTTATTAAGCCTGTACTTATGTTTGTCTTCGCGAGGCATTATTTTCTCACAATCCCAATAATATCTATCGCCGCCTGTATAAAAAGGATAAAGCGCTCCGCAAAATGCCAGCACTCCTCTTCTTGAAAAAGAAGAAGGGGGCATCATGCGCATTAAGTTAGTTACCGGCTTTATAGCGTTTAATTCGCTGGACCTTTCAGACTCATAAACATTTATTTCCTTTGTGGTGCGATCATAAAACGGCACTGGGTCGCGATCTTTAGCGCCTACAGAATCATAATAATCTTTGAATTTGCTGACAATCTTCATTGAGCTGCTCTACTTTTCACCGACTTTACATATCGTTCTAAATCCGCAATAAGATATGCCACCAGAGGTATAAAGGTGAGAATGAAAATATACAGCGCACCAAAAATAACTAAAGCCATTGGTACGATTCTAGTGACGAATGCTACTGCCACAAATAACGCAATAACGAAGTTCTCTTTCGTAAAAAAATAAGTAGCCAGGTCACTACATACTATTTTCAACAACGCCCTCTTAAGTACGGGGCCTGGTTGCCTGCGCAATTCTGCTGCACTTGTTTTATTTGTCATGGTGTAGAACTTCAACTAATTGTCCTTTTTCATAACGTGTCTGCATTGTTAGTTCCTGAAGTTTGTATTAGGGAATCTACGAGTGTTGCTTCGACGAACGTAGGCATGTGTGCCATCGTTGAACCTGACATAGAAGTAATGATTGAACACCTTAATGACCTCAGCTAGAGTGCCTTTAGCAACTGTCCACTTTCGCTCTTGGAACCCGTAATATGATGTGGGCGCCAGGCATCACAAACTCTGCAATGATCAAGGAAGCTCCCCAATACCGGATCGTGACTTTTTTCCCACGGACTGGATGGCTGGATTGCAGGGGCAATATAAGCCTTCTTACTCTTTTCTTCATTATCAGAACAGTTCATTTTCCCAAACCCCTAATTGCTTAGCCATGATTAGCGAGCCCTTGGCCATCCATCCAACTGCCCTAATTGCTTCTCTTTTGTGCCTAACTCGGCCGGAAGTATTCATAAAATAATTCTCTTCATGCAAAACAGCTTTGACGCGCTTGCCATTCAAAATTGAATAACTGAATAGCCTAACGTTGATCAAAAGAAAGCAATGGGCAACCTCAGTGGTCCGGTACTCCGTGGAATACGTATTAATACCCAGGGTCCAATCAGAATTATGATGTAATGTCACACCGCGGCGCTTTAATACAGTTTGTACTGCTTCCCGCATATCCTTGTATTCTGGGTGGCACAGCCCGATAGAATCCGTATTGTTTATCTCTAAGGAGATGGTGGGCTTAGCAATAGCCGGCAGTGCTAAAATTAGAACAAGCAATACAAGTAGGTGCCTCATTGATTGACCCGGCTCATAATACCATCGAAAACCTCTTCACGGTTTTTAGCCTGGAATGTACCAGCCTTCGTAGTTACCATGTGGCCGTCACCATCCTGAATCTCTGCGACAGTAACGCCATGAGCATTAACTCTCCATTGAGACTTATTGTCCGGATTATTAATAAAACGAAGATCTTCTTTATTCACCATCTGTCTTTTCCTGGGTTTTGATTAAGGAGGGCCCTACAAATGTGGGGCCTGCCTTGTATTTAGAACAAGTAATTTTATGAAACACTGCTGGATTGCCACCATTGAAATGCAAACTACCGTCGCACTCAGAGCAGTACAGCTTTCTGGTAGGATCTCTCACCAGGCCCAGCTCGGCGACTTTATCCATGTGACCTTCCTATTTTTTCATTAACAAACTAACGGGAACAGCATTTTTTAATGCTTTTTGGATAGCAACAGCAGTGTCAAACAACGTTAACATCGCCGCTGTTTGCCTTTCTGGCTGAATACTCTCTGTTCTTACAGCTCCAGTTAGGTCATTAACAATGTATACCCATACTGGAGTATTGGTCCAGCCGGGCCCTGAACAATGCTCAGGAACTACTGCTAAGACTTCCTCGTTATCATATAAAACAATTTTCTTATCGGTCATTTAATACCCTATCTTGCTTATTATTCATTCATTTGCTTTCTGGCTCATAATCAGGATGACCATATAGGAAGACCTTTAAGGTCTTAAAAACAAGATACAAATCATACAGAATACTTTGATTGGATATATAAGCCAGGTCCATAGCCACCCACTCATCAAATGATTGATTTCTTTTAGAAATCTGCCACGTACAAGTAATGCCGGGCACTACGTCCAATCTTAATAAATGCCAAGGCAAGTATTCATTCACCTCATTAGGAGTGGGTGGGCGCGGCCCTACTAAGGACATGCTGCCAAGAAAAGCATTGGCAAACTGGGGAAGCTCATCCAAGGCAAAGCGCCTTAGGTGCTTCCCTATTCTGGTCACCCTTGGGTCATTACGCATTTTGAAAGCAGGGCCTTCTCTTTCGTTCTGAGCCATTAATGAAGCGAGTTCAGCTTCAGCATTCACAGTCATGGTCCTAAACTTAAACATGCCGAAGGGCTTGTTACCCTTGCCTACTCTAGTCTGGACGAACAACGCGGGGCCAGGGCTGTCTAGCTTGATTAGCAAGGCTATCACTGCCATGGCAGGAGCTAAAACAACCAATGCTGCTGATGATAGTAGCACGTCCATGGCCCTTTTCACTTGGCTCTCCTGATTTAAGCCAGCGAGGCTTTCTGTTTTTATTCAAATAAAGAATGAACTGTGCCTGTGGCGGAGTCTAAAGCTTTTCCTATATCAAGAGCCTCTTTTTCCCATACTGGCCTGGACGGCCTGTCCTTCTCATCATAAAAACTTCCGTTTTTTAATGTGAAAACATGCAGCCTGGATTGCTTAGGCTTTCTATATTTAATACGAGTATGTGCCCCATACTTGCCATTGCCAACAGCTTTAAGCCGGCCCTCTAGTATCTGCCTAACATGACATAACTCATGAACTACCCATGCATGAGCAACAGATTCTACCAATACGGAACGGGTATAAATATTGACAGTGGCCTTTTTCTTATTCCACAAATAATTAAACCCATCAGTGTTGAACCAAGAAAGGTCTGATGCTCCAATGACATTGAGGTTTTTAACCTTAACAAGGTGCTTTCCTAGAACAATAGGAACAACCTGTTGTACCTTGTCTAGAACAGATTCTTTTCCAGGCCGAAACCGCTTAGAACCCCTATAGTTTATAGATAGCATCTTTTAAATCCTTAGACGGAGTCGAACCGCCTTACACCTGTAAGAATATAGCAAGGGAGGCCCGAAGAACCTCCCTTGCTTTTAGCTACTTAATAAAATCAGGCACATTTTGCTGAACATAATTTCCATTGCCAGTCTGGCCATAGTTGTTCCTGCCCCAACAATACAAGTCGCCATTATCTTCGTAAGCACAAACCGTAGATGAGCCAGCGCCAATATCGACCACTCCAGAGATGATCTTCACTTCATCTGGAGTAGCGCTATCGCTTGTTGTATTATTACCCATCTGGCCATAGTTACCTTGGCCCCAACAATGAACCTCTCCCAAATCCGTAAGAACGCATGTTTGCCTGCCCGAAGCAATACTCTGATTATGATTCCCTGGAGGATTAAAAATGTCTAATTTCGCTGTAACAGGAACATTGGAGTTATTAAAAGAGCCATTGCCCAGCTCGCCTTCAGTTCCCCGCCCCCAGCACTTAGGTTGAGTGCCTGTAGTTGCACAAGAGTGATAATCGCCCATCGAAATATGGCCAGCCCCGGCATAATCCTGCAACGCAATTTGTGGCACATGAGTATTAGAGTTTAAACCATTACCAAGCTGGCCATAATAGTTATAACCCCAGCACTGAACAGAATTATCATTCGCCATAGCACAGTTATGGAAGCTGCCGGCCGAAATCATTTGCACATCTAATATATTCGGGACCGTAGTCGGTGTTAAAATAGCAGAACCGGATGGTTGCCCAACTTGACCGTGAGCATTATAACCCCAACATTTAAGGGTGCCGTAAGAAATAGCACAGGTATGATAAGAGCCAACAGCAACAGCTGTTACCCCCGATGTCATTCCATAAGGACTAACAGGAGTGAGCCTAGTCGTAGTTGTTTGATCACCGAGCTGGCCAAATTTGTTCCACCCCCAGCACCATAGCCTGCCATACCTAATAGCGCAACTATGGTACCCTCCAGCACTAACTTGGGTTACTCCCGAGGACAGCTGTTGTACTTGCGTTAAAGTATTCCTGGTAGAAGTTGTGTTATCCCCAATTTGTCCGTAATTATTCCTACCAGCACACTTGGCTGCTCCGTTATCGACTTGGCATCTGTGATAGAAGCCCCCTGCCATGGCTTTGTTATCCAATAACATATAATTACCATGGTCAACATAGCCTGTATTGTTAAATAAGACTTCCGCAATAACACTATGTTTGCCATTAGTGAAATTTACGCTATTGAAAGAATAAGAGAAAGGAGCGCTGCTATCAGTAGCCACATGGTTGTTGTCAACGTAATAACGTACAGCGGCAACATCGCCACCCGGATCACTAGAAGAAAAGGTAACGGTCTGGCTGTTTCCTTCGATCTCCAGATCGGATTCACAGTAATTTGTGGTGCGAATGGTGCCGCCAGAGCCTAAAGCCCCTGAAACTACTAAGTCTTCGCTAGGGGGCAACGCTTGCAAGCTATGCAGGCCATCTCCACTCATTGGATAACCGTAGTTTCCGGAAAAAATGGGGTCCGTACCACCATTGGCATCTTCGAATACAAGACCAATAACACCGTTAAAACGAATGCCATTGCCCGAAGCTTGAAGAGAGGTGACCTTTGTGCTCTGATTTGGCCCTCCCCAAACACCCGATACTGTCACGTTAGTGTCGGCGTTTGCATACAGATAAATATTATCTGTGGTCCGATCACCCGTACTTGAGTCCCAGAGGTGAACATCAAAAGAATCCCCAAGTCCAGTGACTCCTACAACATAAACCGATTCCGGATTCGGCTGATAGACGCCAGCAGAGCCTGAAAACATATTAGCGGAACAAGATGCCTCAGCAGATGAAGCGGGAATAAAAGCTCCCAGTAAAGCCACTGCGGTGGCCAGAAATAAATTCTTTAACACATATTCTCCTTGCTACATATGTAGCGGTTAACTACTCAATAAAACTATCTAAGAAATTCTCATATCACTATTAGGGGAAGGGTCCCGAAGAACCCCTCCCCTGTATGTTTGATCAACAACTCTCACTGGACCTGAGTTTTGCTTTGGACACGATTGAAGAATCTAATACAGAGACTAATAATACTGACGAACGGTTGGACAAAGGCGAGGAGTGGAAAGTTAGAAAGTATCTCCCAATAGAGGCAGTCAATAAGCCCGGCAGGCCCTAAAGCTCTGCGCCAACATCTTCGGCCTCTTGAGGCGCAGCAACAACTTCTGCCTCAGCAGGAAGAGTAAACGGAATGCTCGGAGAAGCGCCACAGGCTTGCTGGAATACACCAAGAAGCTCTCGAAGCTGCCCAATCTCTTCCAAATCAATCATCAAACCGGGATTGCCGTACTTAGCACCACCGGGTCGCTTGCCAAGAAGAACGAAGTTGCGGCCCTTAGTAGCCCCCTTAAAAGCTTCTACATCCCGTTTGTAATTAGTCAAAACAATGATACATGCACCAAGCTTGTGGGTATTGATACCCTGCTCATGAGCAGTCCCAGTGGCACAATCAATAACTTTGATTTCCATAGGTTCCACTTTGGCTGTTTCTTTGTTAAGAACAGTAAACATACGTTCGACCAGTGAACGATTGTCTTCAATTTTAGCAGCAGATGAATTAGTGGTTCCATCAGCGGTTTCCAATGCAACAGTAAAATTAAGCGCAGTCATTTTATCTTTATCCTTTTTTTGTTTTTATGGTAGGCCGACTGGCCAGCCACCGGGATCGAAGGGACCGAAAAAATCCTCCCTAAAAGCCCAGTAACTAAAGCATTAACAACATGTTATTGCTACTTTGTGCAGTCATATGGCTTATGTATTGGGTAGTGACCCATAGATACATACAGATTGCATACTCACATTCACAACCCGGTGCCGACTGGCAGCCTCCGGGATCGAGGAAACCGAAAAAAATCCTCCGGAATTAATTTCCCACAAAAAGAGATAATTAATTCATTGGAGTAATTAATTCATTGGAGTAATTAATTCATTGGAGTAATTAATTCATTGGAGTAATTAATTACCTCTGCTCTTTGTAATGTCGGGAAATTAATTCCCCTAATTAAAAAAAGAGACTATTCCCCCTACTTACTTTCCTGGGATTTTTCAATAGCGTCCTTAATCTCTTTTGAGCACTTGCCGCACCGCTGATAAGAGTCATAATGCCTCATTACTTCACCAGGACTTATAGCCCCATCTTTAATAGACACCTGGATTTCCTCTTCAGTTAACCCATTACAAACACAAACATACATTATTTTTTCCTGAGGCGCACAGTGATGATATTATACCAGAAAGCAAATACAATGATTATGTAGGAGGCCAGCGATATGCCTACCAAAACCATGCTGATTACTTCTAGGCCAAAACCTATTGTTATTCCCATTATAAATCCTTATTTTTCTTAGTAACCCTATTGTTTTTTCTTGGTTTTGTCCAATAATACAGCCCGGAAAGCAAACTACTGGCCGCAACAAATATTAAAAATAACTTCAAAGTATTTCTCCCATCAAAAAAATCATAACACATAACACTCCTAAGATGCCAATCCAAGCAATAACATAACTCCTCTTATTTAACAAAAGAAGCTCTTTCTTCTTTGCGCTCATAAAACTCCCCTCGATACATTCAATATTATTGCTTGTTTGACCTATTAATTTTAAACTAATTTCAAATCAAGACATATGCTTTTAAGGGGGCACAAATTGGATTCTTCATTTATTGCTAATATTCGAGATGCAGGAAGTGGCACCGATAATTTTACATTTTATTTTAAAAACACTGACAGTCTAAGCCTGCAAGTAACTGATATTACTATAGAAAATCAATTAATCGGAGGTAGGTTTCTTGGCCAAGAAACTTGTGTTTATTTTGAGGCTGATGATGTTTTGTATTTTGAAACAGACTGTGTAATTACACAACCTGTACCGCAGCCTGAACCTGTACCGCAGCCTGAGCCTGTACCGCAGCCGCAGCCTGCGCCTGTACCGCAGCCGCAGCCTGCGCCTGTACCGCAGCCGCAGCCTGAGCCTGTACCGCAGCCGCAGCCT
>Ga0114934_10000755_pt1 | contig 20663 bp, 25 predicted proteins | sample 4SBtaG_2_FD_99695 | JGI IMG/M metagenome (GOLD analysis project Ga0114934, IMG submission 99695) | Deep subsurface microbial communities from Kolumbo volcano to uncover new lineages of life (NeLLi) - 4SBTROV10_white metaG | ecosystem: Environmental > Aquatic > Marine > Volcanic ...
CTGAATTCGCAGGAATTGGAAATCTTCTTTCTAAATGCATTGGTTCCAGAACCAAAATTAATGTTGTGAGAGCTACATTTGAGGGGCTTAAATCGCTCAGAAATGCTGAAACTATTGCTAAAACACGGGGTAAGAGCGTCAAAGAAGTTCTTGGCAGGGCATAAACGGAGGAAATTTGAAATGAGTAAGATAAAGATAACTTTAAAGCGTGGACATGCTGGAAAACCTGAAAAAATCAGGCGTACACTCATTGCTATGGGACTTGATAAGATTGGAAAGCAGAAAATCTTTGAAGATAGTCCTGTTATACGAGGAATGATAGCTAAGACTTCACATCTTGTTGAAGTAGAAAGTGTATAATTACGGAGGAATCTGATATGAAGCTTAATGAACTTTCCCCTGATAAGGGTGCAAAAAAGAATAGAAAGAGAGTTGGTAGAGGGCCTTCATCTGGATGGGGTAATACTGCTGGAAGAGGCAATAATGGACAAAAGTCAAGAAGCGGGAAACATGGAGGTACAAAGCCTGGATTTGAGGGTGGACAGATGCCTTTGTATAGAAGACTTCCTAAAAGAGGCTTCAAAAACTTTAATAAAAAAGTATATTCGATTGTAAATGTTAGTCAGCTTGAGAGATTTGAGGCTCACACTGAAGTGACTCCTGTTCTTCTTGTTGAACATGGTATTGTAAATAAGATTGAAAAATATGGGATCAAAGTCCTTGGAAATGGAGAGCTTACAAAACCTTTGAAGGTTATGGCTCATAAATTTACAAAGGCTGCAATTGAAAAGATTGAAAGTGCTCAGGGTAGTATTGAGGTGCTCTAATGATTAAAAACATGGGTAATATTGGTAAGATTCCCGAACTTAAAAAGAGGATTTACTTCACACTGCTTATGATTGCAGTATATAGACTAGGTGCACATATTCCAAGTCTTGGGATTGACCCTGTGAAGTTGTCAGAACTTTTTACTCAAAAGGGTATGGCAGGTGGAGTTCTTGGATTTCTTGACTTATTCTCGGGTGGAGCTTTGAAAAGATTTAGCGTTTTTGCACTTGGAATTACGCCATATATCAATTCATCGATTATAATGCAGCTTCTTGTATATGTTATACCCGCTCTTGAAAAGATATCAAAAGAGGGTGATGAAGGGAGAAAGAAAATTTCTCAATATACAAGATACGGAACTGTTATCTTGGGCGCTATACAGGCAATGGGAATGAGTTTTATGATGAAGAATTTTAATGTACTTACTCCTAGTATGGCAAATCATTTTATGTTCTTCTCATTAATTACAGTAATTACACTTACTGCAGGAACAAGCTTTATTATGTGGCTTGGAGAGCAGATAACAGAACGCGGTATTGGAAATGGAGTATCTCTTATTATAACAATAAGTATTATTTCTAGACTTCCAAGCGCAGCTGTTCAAACATATAGAAAGTACTTGGGAGAGCCTACCTTTATTCCCATACTTATACTTATTCTTGTGATAGTATTTGCTATCGTTGCAGCTGTTGTACTGATGTATGAAGGAATGAGAAAAATTCCTGTACAATATGCAAAAAGGGTTGTTGGTAGAAGAATTTATGGTGGTCAAAGTACATTTATTCCTCTGAGAATAAATCAGGCTGGAGTTATTCCAATTATATTTGCAGCATCAGTCATGGTATTTCCGAGTATGATAATAACGGCCTTACAGAAAGCTGCTTCTTCTATTCCATGGTTGGCTCATGATCTTAGCTGGCTTGCGCTTGCTTTCAGTAGAACAGCTGTAACTTATAATGTAATTTATTTTCTTCTTATTGTAGGATTCTCATATTTTTATACTGCAATAGTATTCAATCCAAGGGATATGTCTGACAATATGAAAAAATATGGTGGGTTTATTCCTGGAATAAGAGCTGGAAGACCTACTTCAGAATTTATTAATAGGACAATGGTAAGGATTACCTTTGCAGGCTCAATATTCTTAGCATTGATTGATCTTGTACCAAGACTATTGATAACTATAAGTAAAGTTCCTTTCTATTTTGGTGGTACTTCAATACTTATACTCGTAGGTGTTCTTCTTGATACAGTTAAGCAGGCAGAGTCTCATCTCCTTGTAAGACATTATGAAGGATTCCTTAAAAAGCGTGGTGGTTCAAAATGACAAATGATATGATGAATATTATTCTTTTTGGGCCTCCTGGTGCAGGAAAAGGAACACAGGCAAAATTTCTTATTGAAAAATTCTTTATACCGCAGATATCGACAGGTGATATATTGAGAGAAAATAGAAAAAAAGGGACTGAATTAGGTAAAGAAGCAGAGAAATATATGGAATCAGGGGAATTGGTTCCGGCTGACTTAATAAACCGTATGGTAGAAAAAAGACTTTCTCAAAGTGATTGTGAGTCAGGCTTCATACTTGATGGTTATCCAAGAAATACAGAACAAGCTATATACCTTGATGATATTCTTAAACGACTTAATAGAAAACTAAAAGCAGTTATATCCTTAGTGGTTGATGATGAAAAACTTATTAAGAGGCTTAGTGGGAGAAGAATCTGCAAACAATGTGGTATTAGCTATCATGTAATATTCAATCCTTCTAAGCAGGAAGGTATTTGTGACTCTTGTGGTGGCGAATTATACACGAGAAGTGATGATCAAGAATCAACTGTTAAAAACAGGCTCAGAGTATATCATGAACAAACTAGTACAGTAATAGAATTCTATAGAAATAAGAATATTCTTTTTGAAGTAGATGGTAATGGCTCGGTTGATGAGGTTAGATCTCGCATACTTGAGGTGCTAAAATGATTGAGATAAAATCTCAGAGAGAAATAGATAAGATAAAAGCCTCTTCTGACATTCTTGTCAAAACAATGAATGCCATTAAGGATATAATCGGACCAGGTGTAAAGACCATAGAACTTGACAGGAAAGCGGCTGAGGTCATAAAAAATAATGGTGGAAGAGCTGCTTTTTTAGGATATGGCGGCCCAGAAAGACCTTTTCCTGCAAGTATATGTGCATCTGTGAATGAACAGGTAGTTCATGGTATTCCAGGTGATTATACCCTTAAAGATGGAGATATAATTGGTATAGATCTTGGCGTGGAAAAAGATGGTTATTTTTCAGATGCATGTTATACATTTGCAATTGGAAATGTATCCAAAGAAGTAAAAAGACTGCTTAAAGTAACTGAAAACTCTCTTTATAAGGGAATTGATGCATTTTCAGAAAAAAACAGACTTTTTGACATATCAAGTTCAATACAGCAATTTGTAGAAAAAAATGGTTTTTCTGTTGTCAGGGAATTTGTAGGTCATGGAATAGGAAGAAAACTTCATGAAGAACCACAAATCCCTAATTATGGCACAAAAGGCCATGGAATCCGTCTTAAAAAGGGTATGGTTTTTGCAATTGAGCCAATGGTAAATATGGGCGATTATCGAGTTGAAGTTATGGAAGATGGTTGGACTGTTGTCACGAAGGATAGAAAGTTTTCAGCTCATTTTGAACATACTGTTGTGCTTGGTGATAATGGACCTGAGATCCTTACAAGATTTTTTTAGAATGTTAGGAGGAATATTACTCTATGTCTAAAGATGATTTAATAGAAGTAAGCGGAAAGGTCACTGAATTATTGCCAAATGCAATGTTCAGAGTAGAACTTGAAAATGGGCATAAAGTACTTGCCCATATTTCTGGGAAAATGCGTATGCATTTTATAAGGATATTGCCAGGGGACAAAGTCACAGTAGAACTTACACCTTATGATTTAACAAGAGGAAGAATTGTCTACCGGTTCAAATAAAACTTTACAAAATAGGGGCAGAAGTTTATAATAACCAAGCTTTAAAGAAGGTAAAATATTTTTTATATATTGGAGGAAATGATATGAAAGTCAGGTCATCAGTGAAAAAGATTTGCGACAAATGCAAAATCATCAAGCGTAATGGGATAATCAGAGTGATTTGTGAAAACCCTAAACACAAGCAAAAACAGGGATAGGGGGGAATATGGCTCGAATATCTGGTGTAGATTTACCAAAAAATAAAAGAGTAGAAATAGGTCTTACTTATATATTTGGAATTGGAAAGGCTACTTCTCAGAAAATTCTTAGAGAAGTAGGGGTTGATTTTGATACAAGAGTTAATAAACTTACAGATGAAGAAGTCTCTAAAATAAGAGATTATATAGATAATAATATAAAGGTTGAAGGTGACTTAAGAAGAGATCTCCAGATGGCTATTAAGCGACTTGTTGACATTGGATGCTATAGAGGAATCAGACACAGAAGAGGACTTCCTGTTCGCGGTCAGAGAACAAAGACAAATGCTAGAAGTCGTCGTGGCATTAGAAGAACTGTAGGCGCTAAGAGAAAGTCATAAGGAGGAATAATGGCCAAGCGTAGAACAAAAGATGGAAGAAGAAAAGAAAAGAAAGTCGTTAATAATGGTATAGTAAGCATTAATACTACATTTAATAATACATTGATTTCTATTACTGATATGAAGGGAAATGTCCTTTCATGGTCAACAGGTGGAAATGTTGGATTTAAAGGCGCCAGAAAGAGTACTGCCTATGCAGCACAGCTTGCAGCAGAAGCCGCTGCTACAAAAGCTGCTCAGGGATTTGGCCTCCGTGAAGTAGAAGTAAGGCTTAAAGGCCCTGGCGCAGGTAGGGAAACTGCAATCAGAGCTATACAAACAGCTGGTCTTGATATTAAAGTAATTAAGGATATCACACCTATTCCACATAATGGGTGTAGGCCGCCGAAGAAAAGAAGGGTTTAAGGAGGACGATAATGGCCAGAAATTTAAAACCAGATTGCAGACAATGCAGAAGAATTGGTGAAAAACTTTTTCTGAAGGGATTAAGATGCTATTCAGAAAAATGTGCAATAGAAAAAAAACGAGGAGTCCCAGGTATATCAAAAAGAAGAAGAGGCAAGTTCTCAGATTTTGGACTTCAATTGAATGAAAAACAAAAAGTAAAGAAGATGTATGGAATGATGGAAGGGCAGTTTAGGAAATATTATGAAAGAGCTGCTAGGATGGCAGGTGTTACAGGCCATAATCTTCTTACATTATTGGAGATGAGGCTTGATAATGTAGTGTTCAGAGCAGGATTTTCAGCTTCAAGAACGCAGGCAAGACAGTTTGTAAGACATGGACATATCATAGTTAATGGGAGAGAAGTAAATATCCCTTCATTCCATGTAAAAATTGGTGATAGTATTGAAATTAAGGAAAAATTTAGACAGAATAATTTCTTAAAGAGTGCTATGGAATCAAGATCTGCTGATAATGTTCCTGAATGGATACAGGCAGATTATGAGCATTATAAAGCTATTATCGGAAGAGCTCCTGAGAGAGCTGATGTATCCGATACAATAAATGAAAAGTCTATAGTAGAGTTCTATTCAAAATAGTAAAGGAAGGTAAGATGGATTGGAATTTTTCACAGTATTTACTTGAGGGTGAGAATGAAAACGAGTTTAGTCGTTTTGTTTTGGAACCTTTACCCATGGGGATGGGAAACCTGATAGGGAATGCTGTCAGAAGAGTCATTCTCTCTTCTGTACCCGGTACAGCGATAATAGGGATGAATTTTGAGGGCATAGTTCATGAATTCACAACAGTTGAAGGCATGTATGAAGATATGCCTGATTTTGTCTTAAATGCTAGAGAGATTATATTCAGACTCAATGGAATAAATGCAGCAACAGTTAGACTTGAGGTCAAGGGAGAAAAGGAAGTAAAGGCTTCTGATCTTATACTTCCAACAGGTGTAGAAGTAATTAATCCGAATCATCATATCTGTTCGCTCGGAGCAGAAGCTGATATAAACGTTGAATTCTATATCAGAGTTGGGAGAGGTTTTGTGCCTGAAGAAAAGAATGTAGAAGATGAACTTCCAATAACTACCATATATATGAATTCTAATTTTTCTCCTGTTAGGAAAGCAACTTATAGAGTCGAAAAATATGAAGATGATAATAATATGGAAAGGCTTATAATGGATATAAGAACGAATGGCTCTGTAAATCCTTCTCAGGCTTTGAAGGTTTCAACTGTCTATCTTGATAAAGTGCTTAGCGTCTTAGAAAATGTGGAACTTAAAGAAAAAGTTGAGGAAAATAAAAACAATAAAGAAGAAATTGCTTCCAATTCCATAATTGATAAATCTGTTAGTGAACTTGGTTTATCAAGAAGAGCCGGGAATTGCCTTAGAAGTGGGAATATAAATAAAATTTCAGATCTTACTAATCTCAGCATAGGTGAGCTCATGTGCCTTAAAAATCTTGGGAAAAAATCCTGTGATGAGATAGTCGAAAAACTTCATGAAAATGGATTAACATTGCGTGAAGAAAAGAGCTCAGGGGAGGAATAATGAGACACAGGAAACTTAGAGAAAAACTGGGAAGAAAACTCCCACATAGAAAAGCTATGCTTAGAAATATGGCTACAAGCCTTTTTGATCACGGTCAAATAAGGACAACTCTTCCAAAAGCAAAAGTCCTTAGAAAATATGTTGAAAAACTTATTACTGATGCAAGGATAGATGGATTACAGCAGAGAAGAAGGGCACATTCTTTCCTAAAAAATCAGGATGTTGTTAAAAAATTATTTCTTGAAATTGCACCTAAGTATAAAGACAGGAAGGGTGGATATACAAGAATATATAGACTTGGGCATAGATTAGGAGATGCTGCTCAGATGGCTATTATACAATTAGTGAATGATTAAGGTAAATAATTTAAATTTTTCTTATAAAAAAGATGGCCCCTTTGTATTAAAAGGGGTCAATTTTTTAATGAAGAAGAATGAATTTATTGCATTGATTGGTGGTAATGGTTCGGGAAAAAGTACTTTTGTAAAAATACTTAATGGTTTATTGACTGGATATGAAGGCAGTATAGAGGTTTTAGGTAATGATCCTGGAAAAGAGGATGAAGTCATCGAGGTCAGAAAAAAGATTGGAATGGTCTTTCAAAATCCTGAAAATCAAATTGTAGGTGCTATTGTAGAGGATGATACTGCATTTTCTCTAGAAAATTTGGGTTTTCCTCGAAAAGAGATTAGAAAGCGTGTTGATAAGGCCTTAAAGGCCTCCGGCTTATATGAAAAAAGGTTTTCTCAAACTTCCGATCTTTCTGGTGGTCAGACGCAAAGACTTGCTATTGCTGCGATGCTTGCTTTAAGACCTAATATAATAGTATTTGATGAAGCAACATCTATGTTAGACTCAAAAAGCAGAAAGGAAATTTTTGAAATTATAAAAAGACTTAATAGAGAAGATGGAATAGGTATAATATTCATTTCACATTTTATGGATGAAGTAGTCGAAGCAGACAGAATTATTGTTATGGATTCTGGAAGTATTGTAAAGGATGGTACACCATCAGAGGTGTTTAATTCTATTAAGCTTTTAGAAAAATCACATGTAAAGATGCCGGATGCAAAAAAAATAGCATTTGATCTGAAAAACTTAGGAATAAATATAGATTGGACTAAAATCCTGACTACTGATGAATTATATTCATATATTGATAGCTAATTCCCAAACTTCAAGAGAGTAGGGAGTAGGAAGTAGGGAGTGGAAAATGGAATTATTTATATATTTTTGATATAATTTTTTTATGGCTTATTTATTGATGTCTGACAAATCCAAAGTAGAGCTTAAAAAAGATATTTTAACTATCGGAAGTATGGATGATAATGATATTATTATAAATGATGGAAAAATAAGTCGCCATCATGCTCAAATAGTCAAAGAAGATAATGGTTATTTTATTTATGATTTAGATAGTACAAATGGTACATTTGTTAATAATCAGGTTATTAAAAAACAGCTTCTAACTCATGAAGATCTTATAAGATGTGGTACTACAGAGTTTTATTTTCTTGAAGCAATCTCAACAAAAGTATTTCTTGATAAAAGTAAACTTACTGGAGATATTATTCAGAATATTTCTACTATTACAAGCTTTATCGATCAGATAGAAAGAGAAGGAAGTACTATTTCTCAATCTAGGATATCTCTTAACTATCTTATGGCAAAGCTTCAGCAGAATGTTACAACACTTCAAAAGACTTATAAAAAATTACTTGCACTGTATGGCATAACACAAAAGCTGAACTCATCTCTGGAGCTTGAGACTATTTTGAATAATATGATAGATTCTGCTATAGATTTTTGCTCAGCAAGTAGGGGCTTTGTAATACTTTTTAATAAGAAAGGGGAATTAGAAATAAAAATAGCTAGAAGAATGAATATGGAAGAATCAGAAGCAAATAATTTAATGAATATTTCAAAGAGTATTGCTGTAAAGGTAGCAAAAACTGGAGAACCAATAGTCACTGAAAATGCTTATAATGATGTCAGATTTTCAGCAGCAGAAAGTGTTATTTCGCATCAAATATCTTCTTCTATAGTATGTCTTCCACTCATTAGTAAAGGAATTGCATTAGGGGCTATGTATCTTGATAGTAATGTAAAAGAGGGAACTCTAGATGATGGAGAAATGGATTTTCTTATGGCCCTTGCAAATCAGGCTGCACTTGCTATAGAAAATGCAAGACTTTATCAGGAAGAGTTGAAACGGGAACATATCAAGCATGAATTATTAATATCAAGTAAAATACAAGAAAAAATACTGCCTGATAATTTTCCGTCTATTAAAGGTATGCAGATATTTGGAAAAAGTATTCCAGCAAAGGAAGTAGGCGGAGACTATTTTAATGTATTTCATATAGATGATGAGAATAAACTCATTTTTTGTATAGCTGATGTATCAGGTAAAAGTATTTCTGCTGCTATTGTTGTTTCGATGTTTCATAGTATGATTAGAGTAATGATAGAAAGCAGAATAGCTGTTTCTTTGATATTTGAAAAAATTAATAATGCAATTATCGCAGATATTTATGAAGGAATGTATATTACAGGATTTATTTGTTCTATAAATATTCAATCAGGAGAATATGAGTTTGTAAATGCTGGTCATAATCCTCCAATACATATAAAATGTGGAGAAAAAAAGATCATCAAACTTGAATCTGGTGGTACGCCACTTGGTATGTTTGAAAATGCTCTATATAAGAAAGGAAAGGGAAAACTTGAGGAGAATGATTCTATATTTTGTTATACTGATGGTGTTACAGAGTGCCTTGATAAGAAAAACAGGATGTTTGGAAATAAACAACTCCTTAAATTCCTTAAAGAGACTTCAAGATATTCTTCAGAAGAAATAATAAAACTTTTGTTTAAAGCCCTTGAATTATATTCTAAAGGTGCAGAACAAAATGATGATATTACAGCTTTATGTGTTAAAAGATAAATATTATCTTATAACATATGAATTACTAGTCCACTTCTTAGTTTAGGCTCAAACCATGTAGATTTTGGTGGCATCAAAAGATTTTTATCTGCAATTGCCATAATTTCTTCGATTTTTGTTGGATACATTGAAAAAGCAAGTTTATATTTTCCAGAATCAACAAGCCTTTCTAATTCAGAAAGTCCGCGTATTCCACCTATGAAATCGATCCTTTCATCTATTCTTAAATCTCCTATGCCAAGTATAGGAGTTAAAATATTGTTTTGAAGTATTGAGACATCAAGTGATGCTACTGGGTCATCTTTTTTTATTAATTTATCCATGGCTTTTAATCTATACCATTTTCCTTCAATATAAAGCCCAAAATAATGTGGTGCTTCAGGAGAATATGCTCCTTGTCCATCATAGGGTATGATTTCAAAACTATTAGCTACTTTTTCCAGAAAACTCTCTTTGGTGTTATTATTAAGATCAATTACTACTCGGTTATAATCAAGTGTTTTTAATTGATTATGTGGAAAGAATACAGCCAGAAAAAAATTGAATTCTTCTTCTCCTGTATATCCTGGAAACTCTTTTCTTTTTTCAAGGCCTACACGGGCTGCAGATGCAGATCTATGATGCCCGTCAGCAACATATAAATAAGGGATTTCATTCTTAAATATTGAGGATATCCTCCTAATAATCGATTCATTTGATATAACCCATAGAGTATGACGTATTCCATCTTCTGCATTAAAATCATATTCAGGCTTATTAGCTGTTGTAAAGTCTTCAAGTATTGCATCTATCTCATTATGAGCCTTATATGTAAGGAAAACAGGCCCTGCGTTTGCATTTAATTCTTTAACATGCCTTGTTCTATCATCTTCTTTTGCTTTTCTTGTAAGTTCATGTTTTTTAATAATGTTGTTTTGATAGTCATCCACGGAAGCACATGCAAGTATTCCTCTTTGAATATGGTCTTCCATCTGCTGTTCATATATATATAGACATGGTTTTTCGTCTTGAATAAGTATTTCATCTGCCTGAAGCCTAAGAAAATTTTCTCTAGCTTTAGAGTAAACTCTATCATCATAAAGATCTATTCCTGGATCAAGGTCTATCTCGGGTTTTATAACATGAAGAAAACTCAAAGGATTCCCTTTGGCCATTTTTCTTGCTTCTTCACTGTTCATTACATCATAGGGAAGTGATGCGACTTTGGAAACAAATTCCTTTTTGGGCCTTAATCCTTTGAAAGCTCTTAATATTGACATTTAGTCCTCCAAAATCATTTTTTTATAAGATACTAAAAATTTTTCAAAATAGCAAAAAAATGAGAGGTAAATAATAAATTCAGTCGATGAATAGAGAAACCATGGATTTTTTGCCTGAAAATTTATGGTCTGCATAGAGAAGGAATATAAAAGCAATACCTAAGACTGTGGATTTTGTCAAGATATTAATGAAACAATTGAAATGGAGTTTGTGAATTAACAAATAAAAGATTGATATAGAAACAGATAAAAAAGTAAGTCTCAAGAATTCCAGCTTGATTGATGTTAGCATAAATGATCTAAAATACATCATTAAAAACATTATTCCATAAGAGAGCACGGTTGCAATAGCAGCACCCATCATTCCTAAATATGGTATAAATAAATAATTAAAGACAAGATTTAGTACAGCTGAGAATAATAGTATTAAACCATTTTCATGTGTCCTGTCGGTAGAGAATGTTGCAAAAGAGAAAAATGTGTATCCACCGAAAAAACAGTAAGAAAGTGCAATTAAAGGGAACAATTCGAGAGCTGGTTTGAAACTATCAGAGATGAATACTTTGAAAAGATCTGGCATGGAAGTTATTAAAGAAAGAAATAAAAAAGAGAGAATAATGAAATAAAAACTGAAAAGTCTTGATATAATCTCTTTTGAATCGTTTTTCTTAACAAGCTTGTAAAAATAAGTAGGCCAAGCAAGAGAAAAAGAGGTAACTCCAAGATAGAACACTATCATTCCAAGGTTATATGCAAGTGAATATATTCCAACCGATGATGAACTAATGTAATAATTAAGGAAATATCTATCAGAAAGTGTGATAGATAAAGTAGATAATGTTGCAGGAATAAGAGGTAATCCAAATCTTAAGGCTTTTTTGATTATTTTAAAATCAAAAGAAAATTGAAAATACTTTTTAGTAAGCCAGAAATAGCATATTGCATTTAATATAGTTGATATTATCATTGCAATTACTATTGTTTCTGCGTCCATATAAAGGAAGAATATCATATAAAGATTAATTAAGAAATTTATAATAGATGTAAAGATATTTATTATTGCATAAGACTTACTTTTTTCATCTTTTCTTAATGCTGAAAGTGGTATTGAAGAAAGTAATTCTGCAAATGCTAATATAAAGACTAGTGAGGTTATAAAACATGCTTTTTCTGAATTCCCGAAAATCTCTCTGGAAAGGTCTGGATAAATAAAAAAGCCTATAATAAGTAATATCGTACCTGATATTAAAGAAAAATTAAAAAGAGTGCTAAAAAGGGCTTTTCTATCCTCTATATCAGAAAGCCTGAAAAAAGCCTCATCTGTACCGGCTTTGAAAATAACTACAAGTATAAAGAATATCCCAGATGCAAGTTCTACAATACCGTAATTAGAAGTGGTAAAATGATTGGTATAGATTGGAATAAGAAATAGAGCAAAGATCTTTGAACAAAAAATAGAAAAAGCATATAAAAAGCTGTCTTTTAATATATTTCTTATTGCTGTTTTCATTTGAAAATGGGGCTTTTAAGCCCCATGATTTATATACTTATGTGGTCAGTAATTTCTAATTTCGACTATCTCGCCATCATGAAGGACTATCTCTGTTTTTGAAAGTTTTTCAAAAAAAGAGTCTCCAAGTTTTAGATCTACAGGGCTGTCTATAAAGCCTTGAACAAATTCTTGACCATTTTTAAGTGCTTTATATTCCTTTTCTTTTATGCCCAATTCATTAAGATACTGCTGACTTTTTGCAATTTCAGATTGAATTTTAAGCATTGTTTGTTGTTGTGCGACATCTTTAGTATCCTTAAATTGCTTTTCAAAGGTATTTTTCTCATTTTTCAATACCTTTAGAGTATTTTTTGTATTTTTAATGGCATTTTTTATCTGAAGATCAAGCTGACGCTTAAGTTCATCTGTAACAATAGATTTAATAGCTACTTTCCTAATGACATTAATACTGTTCATATTACTGAAGTATCTCTACCATAACTTTTTTGCTTTCTTTATTCATAGCAGATTTAACTATTGTTCTTATAGCATTGATGGTTTTTCCATGTTTGCCAATAACTTTTCCTACATCATCATCAGCTACTTTTAATTCCATGATTATGGTCTTTTCGCCTTCGACTGTTTTAATATTAACATCATCTGGTTGATCAACAAGAGATTTTACTATATAAGTTAGAAGTTCTTCCATATTACCTCCAGTATAATTTGTGTATAAATTTAGTTAGCCTTATATTTTTTCCATACCCCATGTTTTCTAAGAATACTTTTTACTGTCTCAGTAGGAACTGCACCCTGATTAAGATATGAAAGTACTTTTTCTTCTTTAAGAGTAATGATTTTTGTTTCATCTTTTTTTGTCGGGTCATATGTACCTACATTTTCTATGTAGTTTCCATCTCTTCTTGCTGCATTATCAATTGCTACTATTCTGTAGAAAGGTTTTTTAGTAGCTCCCATTCGACTAAGTTTGAGTTTTATCATTTTTCCTCCATTAAGGTTATTTTTATATTACAAAATATTTAACAATATAATAAGCCAAAAGTCAAGCATTAAAACATATTTTTAAACATATTCATTCCTCTAAACTTCATTTTCTTTTCCATTCCTGTCATTTGTTTCATCATCTTTTTCATCTGTTCGAATTGTTTTAGAAGCTGATTTACCTCATGAACAGTAGAACCTGAACCAGTTGCAATACGGCGTTTTCTAGAGCCATTTATAATTTTTGGATTATCTCTTTCACTTAAAGTCATAGACTGGATTATTGCTTCAACTTTTTTAAGTGGTTTTTCGTCTATATTCATATTTCCCATGGCCTTTATCTTTGAAAAACCGGGGACCATTTCCATAAGCTGTGATAAAGGTCCCATTTTCTTTATCTGCTGAAGTTGTTTTAAAAAATCGTTCAAATTGAATTCCATTTTTCTTATTTTTGTTTCCATTTCTTTGGCTTGCTTTTCATCGAATGCCTTTTGTGCTTTTTCGATGAGGGTAAGCATATCACCCATTCCAAGTATTCTTCCAGCCATTCTTTCTGGATGAAATAGGTCAAATTCATCTGTTTTTTCACCTAGACCTACAAAGCGTACAGGTTTTCCAGTTACTTTTGATACAGATAATGCAGCGCCACCCCTTGCATCACCATCAAGTTTGGTTAGAATCATTCCGGTGAGTTCTATTTGATCATTAAATATTGTTGCAACATTGACTGCTTCCTGACCAGTCATAGCATCAAGTACGAGAAGTATTTCATCTATACTTATATTTTCTTTTATTTTGATTAGTTCAAGCATAAGTTCTTCATCTATCTGAAGTCTTCCGGCAGTATCAAGTATTAAGAGATTATAACCGTTATTAACTGCATATTCATGCGCTGCTTTGGCTATATCTGGCGGAGATGTCTTATCTCCCATTGAGAATACTTCGACACCTATTTGTTCTCCAAGTGTCTTAAGCTGTTTGATTGCTGCTGGTCTATAAATATCAAGAGCTGATAAAATGGGCTTGAATCCCTTTTTTTTATAATAATTTGCCATTTTAGCGCAGGATGTGGTCTTTCCTGATCCCTGTAATCCAGCAACCATGAGACAATTGAATTTTTCTTTATCAAGATTTAGTGGTTTTGTCTCACCACCAAGCATATTAATTAGTTCCTGATGAACGATCTTGATTACCTGCTGCCCAGGAGTAAGGCTCTTAAAGACTTCTTCGCCTATAGTTTTTTCCTTGATATCTTTAATAAACTGTTTTACAACCTTAAAATTTACATCCGCTTCAAGTAGAGAAAGTTTTACTTCTTTTAATGCTTTATCTATATCTTTTTCTGTAAGTTTTCCTCTTGAACGTAGGGTATCAAATACACTCTGTAGCCTGTTACTTAATGATTCAAACATATATATTCTCCTGAACTGATAAATAGTTAGTATATTATATCATTATTATTGTTAGAATCAAAAACAGTTGCATTTATTTCCTCAATTTTTGTTCTCAACAGCTTTTATTTCGTCTCGAATCATCTGAACATGTTCTTTTGTCTGTACGATAAGTGAACCAAAAGTCCTTTTGATAAATTTAGGATCTATGATAAAACTTTTGAAAAGCTTGCTTTCAGTGAATTTTTCTTCTATTAATAGTGCTATCTTAAGTGCTTGAAGGGAAGAATTGCAATTATTAAGGTCGTTTTCAATCCTGTCATCTATATAATTCGAGAAATCTATAACATCCTCAGGATTCATATATTTTTCTATTATAGTAACTACATTGTTGTCTATGTTTTCATTGATTTTTTTCAGAATATCAGAGTGATACACTTCCTGTATTGCAATTTTCTTCCAGAACTCTTTTTTTTCTGGGAATTTTTTTTCAAAGATATTATAGAGTTTGTAAAGCTTTAATTCGTTGTTAGACATCTCGGAAATGATTTTTTTGTAATCCATTTTTTACTCCTTTGTACCACCTATAAACACATCAAGGTTCTTATCGGCAACTTCCTTTTTAAAGCATTTATAAAAGGACTTTTCCCATGCATCAATGGAAAAATCAAGATATTTGTTCAGCTCTCTAAGTAGAATTACATTCTGCATCCTTGAATCTCCATTTGATAGAGCCTCTTGCATTGCTTCGTATTTATATATATTTATATTTCTCGATCTGAAATAGTTTTCAAGATTATCAGGATATTCATCACTAGAAAAACCAACGGGAAGTATTCTCAAAGGATCATAAATAAGAGTCCCGTCTTTTTTTAGATAATCTAGATATCTAGATGCTTCCATTATCTCATATCCAATAAGGAAATCAGCAGTCTTTTTATCTATTAATGGAGAAAGTACTTTTTCTGATATTCTTACCTGTATAAAGAGGCTCCCGCCTCTTTGAGCAAGACCATGTACTTCAGCCTTTTTTACATCAAGTCCCTCAAAAAAAGCTGCATAAGATAATAGATCTGAAGATTTTATCAAACCTTGTCCGCCAACACCGACTAAAACAATATTGAAATTTTTCATATCTTTAGACCTCCTGTTTGATAGCATTTTTGGGACAGACTTGAGAACAGAGACCGCAGCCTACACACATAAATTCTCTGATAATAGGCTTTTTACCCTTGCCATTTGACTCTATTGCAGGACATAATAATTTTAAACATGCTCCGCATGCTATACATTTTTCATGATCTATAAAAAAAGGTTTCTTCTTTATATTTCGGACTTCTGGAAGAAGTGCACATGGAGAGCGAAATATTATAACATATGATTTTTCAGATGCCATTATTTCTTTAAGTTTTTCATTACTTTCCTTAAGCTTTAATGGATCGAGTGTAGTTACTTGTAATCCAATTGACGAAACAAGCTTTTCAAGGTCTATAGGATCAGCGATATTGCCATTTTTATCAATAGGTGATCCAGGATGAGGTTGATGACCGGTCATTGCTGTTATTGAATTATCGAATATGACAATTTTATTCACACCTTTATTAAAGTGAAGATCTAATAGGCCATTAATACCAGTATGATAAAAAGTGGAATCACCGATTACTCCGACTACTTTCTGATCAGGACGAATTTTTGAAAAACCCTCAGCCATCCCTATGCTTGCTCCCATGCAAATTATTGTATCCATGCTCAAAAGTGGTGGGAGTGCAGCAAGACCATAGCAACCGATATCTCCAGTAATCACATCAGCATATTTTTTAATCAAATGAAAACTTCCTCTATGTGGACAACCGGGGCAGAAAACAGGAAGTCTTTTCAATATTTCGGGTTTCTCTGGATCTTTATCTGTTGCTTCCCTTGAAAAGGCCTTCTTGATAATGCCAGTAGTAAGTTCGCCGACAATTGGAAGTTTATCTTTACCTGAAATATCCTTTTCAGGCAGCATAGCTCTAATTCTCATTTCAAGAAAGTCATCATTTTCTTCAATAATATAGATTTTTTTTACATTTTTTGAAAAGTCCATAATCTGCTTATAAGGAAGAGGATAGCTCAAACCCAGCTTTAATATTGAATGTTGTGGGAATGCTTCTTGTGCATGCATGAAACTTATGCCGGAAGTTATTATTCCAATATCCTTTGACTTATATATAATTTGATTTAAAGGAGTTTGATCAGCAAATTTTCGTAAGTTATTTAGACGCTCTTCTACTGCGAAATGTCTCTGATATGCATTAATAGGAACCATTGAACGTTTGCGATAATCTTTCTCATATTTTTTGATTTCATGTTCTTCCTTAGGGCTACCATATACTATTCCTGTAGTATGACATATTCTGGTAGTCATTCGGATAAGGACAGGGGTATCAAATTTTTCACTTATATTGAAAGCTTGTTTAACCATTTCTTTTGCTTCTTGACTATCTGAAGGCTCTAACATTGGAATTTTTGAAAAAGCAGCATAATTCCTATTGTCCTGTTCATTTTGTGAGCTATGAACACCCGGTTCATCTGCAGTGATTATTACAAGACCACCGTTTACGCCTGTATAGGAAATAGTAAAAAAAGGATCAGCAGCGACATTAAGTCCTACCTGTTTCATGCAAACAAGTGTACGAGCTCCTGCAAGACAGGCACCATAGCCTACTTCCAAAGCTACTTTTTCATTTGTGCACCACTGAGAATCGATATTACCATATTTTTTGATAAGCGTTTCGACTATCTCAGTGGATGGTGTTCCTGGATATGCAGATGCAAAGTGGCATCCAGCTTCATAGGCTCCTAAAGCAATGGCTTCATTTCCTGAAAGTAACATTTTTTCTTTCATATTTACCTCATAAAATAAGTATTTTTTTGACAAAGATTTTAATACATTATTAAGGTCATCTTTTTCGAAATAATCAAGTTCTATAATCCTTTCTGGTTTTGTGGAAATTGTATGGACAGATGCAAGATTTTCAAGGCCTTCAATAGCATATACAAGTTCATTGTTTTTCGGAGTCCTTGAAATAAGATATGTGGTTTTAAGATTATTAGTCATATTTTTTTCCTTATAAAAGAGCCTGGAGGATAGTTTCTGGAAAATAATATTTCAGCAGTTTTTTGATTTGTAACCTTTTCTACTTCTTTTCCTTCGATAGTTATTCTTCTGATTTTTTCTAAAAAACTTCCTTGTGGAGAAAAGATTTCTAGAGCATCATCAAGCAGAATATTATTTTTTACTTCTACTAAAGAATTTCCATTGGAATTTCCAATAATTTTTCCAAGGACTTGGGTATTGCGTATATAGCTACTAGATTCATAATGCATTATATCTTCATTATAACCATGAAAAAAACCTGTTGTATATGGCCGGTGAGAAATATTATTAAGTTCCTCCAACCATTCTTCTGGTACAATATAATTATTATTTTCTTTATGAAGAAGAGATAATGCATCCTTATAAACACGTGCTATAACAGCTATATAATATTCACTTTTTACTCTCCCTTCTATCTTGATACTGTCTATTCCTATATTGGCTATTTTATCAAGATATTTGATAAGGCAAAGATCTTTTGAATTTAGAATATAGGTGCCTCCTTCTTCTTCATGTATGGGAAATTCAATACCGGGTCTTTTTTCTTCGATAATAGAATATTTCCATCTACAAGGTTGTGAGCAATCGCCTTTATTAGCATCCCTATTATTAAGATAAAGGCTGAGGAGGCATCTTCCAGAGTAACTCATACACATTGCACCATGTACGAAGACTTCTAATTCGATCTCAGGGCACTTTTTTCTGAGTGTTTTAAGTTCATCAAAACAAAGTTCACGAGCTAGAATAACCCTTTTTACTCCTAAGTCTTTAACAAAGTTTATTGCATAGTGATTGAGTATATTTGCCTGAGTCGAGATATGAATAGGGATATTAAGCCCAAGTTCTTTAATAAGTGAAAGTATTCCAAAATCTGAAATAATAAGAGCGTCTATTTCTATATCTGAAATCTGTTTCAGGTAATTTTCAAGTTCTTTAAAGTCATATTCATGTGGAAATATATTCAGTGCTAAATAAAGTTTTTTATTCTTTGCATGTACGATTTTTACAGCATCTTTTATATCAGCGATAGTAAAATTCTTTGAAGCTGTACGCAGACTGAAATTTGTTCCTCCTATATAATAAGCATCTCCACCGTATAAAAGAGCAGTTTTTAGCTTTTCTGGGTCCCCAGCTGGAAGAAGGAGTTCAGGGATTTTCATCAGATTTTTCCAGAATTAAATAGTTCTACAAAGTATTTAAATGAACGATCATATGTTTTCTCGGCATCTGCTGGGAAATAGCATGCAGGGAGTTCCTTTCTTAATCTATGATAGGATATACAATCACAGCACATTCCTTTTTTAGCACAAGGATAAGTACAATTGCAGTTTTTAAGGTTTTGTTCTTTTTTGCATTCCATATTAAACCTCGCTTTGATGTTTTTTTTAGTATATCATATTTTATCTTTTACCTTTTACCCTTTACCTTTTTACCCATTATCTATACCATATTAAAAATTATGGAGGCTATTATGAAAAGATCAAAACCAATTGTATTGACATTAATAAAAAATGCTTATCAGATACTTACAATGAAAGATGAAAGCCTTGGCATAATAAAAGAGAGCTCAATACTCTTTGATGATAATATTATTGCTATTGGAGATGATGAGAAAATATCCAGTATAATTGATGAAAAATATCAAGAATTTCCTGTAGAAGTTTATGATGCTTCAAGGTGCATAGTAATGCCAGGTTTTGTTGATAGTCATACACATTTTATTTTTTCAGGAAGCAGAGAAAATGAATTCAAAATGAGACTGGAAGGGAAAAAGTATTTAGATATTTTAAAGGCAGGCGGGGGTATACATTCAAGTGTTAGGAGTACAAGAGAAGCGGGACTTACTGAACTTATTGAACTTGGAAGACAAAGATTAAATACAATGATAGCTTATGGTACGACTACGGTGGAGGGTAAAAGCGGTTATGGACTAAATCTGGATACTGAATTGAAAATGCTTCGAGCAATTAAAGAACTTGACAGTTTTCACGAAGTGGATGTCTTTCCCACCTTTATGGGAGCTCATGCCATACCAGAAGAGTATAAGGGTAGAAATAGAGATTTTCTAGATTATATAATTGATAAAATACTTCCTATTGTAAGAGATGAAAGACTTGCTGAATTTTGTGATATTTTCTGTGAAAAGGGTGTATTTGAACTTGAAGATACTGAATATTTTTTAAGTAAAGCAAAAAAAATGGGATTTAAAATTAAAATTCATGCTGATGAAATATATACAGAGGGTGGAGCAGAATTAGCTGCGAGATTAGGAGCCGTATCAGCCGATCATCTGGGTGCAATCTCTGATAAAGGTATCGAATCATTATCAAAAAGTAATACTATAGCGACATTATTACCGGGTACACTATTTTATCTTATGAGTGAGAGCTTTGCACCTGCTAGAAAAATGCTGGATGCAGGATGCAAAGTTGCTCTTGCAACGGATTTTAATCCAGGATCATGCTTTTGTGAAAATATGCAAATGATAATTTCACTTGCTATGCTTAAGATGAAAATGACACCGGAAGAAAGCCTATTTGCTGCTACAAAAGTTGGAGCAATGGCTCTTGGACTTGATGATAGGGGAGAATTATCCGAAGGAAAACTGGCGGATATAGTGATAATGGATGCTCCTAATTATCTTTACTATGCACATCATATGGGAATAAATCAGGTTAAGGATGTGTTTAAGAGGGGCAAAAGGGCAAAAAGGTAAAAGGTAAAAGGGACATTGAAGAAATTATAGATTTTAAATTTTGGATTTTGAATGGGTTGAAGTTTGGGCTTGCACCGAGAGTTTTTTAACATTTGTTAACAGGCTGTTGAAAAACTCTGACGACAAAACCGATAATGTTTTTTAAGCCCTACGCAAAAACTGTATATTTATAGAAAACGGGTGCCCGGCTCACACATTTTAGCAGGTCCTTTTGTATATATCGATATTCTTAAACACCATAATATACTCTTGAGGGGCAGTATTCAAATATACAACAATTGCAGCAATCAGGTTTTCGTGATTTACAGATTGTTCTTCCATGAAGTATCA
>Ga0114934_10000758_pt1 | contig 20641 bp, 23 predicted proteins | sample 4SBtaG_2_FD_99695 | JGI IMG/M metagenome (GOLD analysis project Ga0114934, IMG submission 99695) | Deep subsurface microbial communities from Kolumbo volcano to uncover new lineages of life (NeLLi) - 4SBTROV10_white metaG | ecosystem: Environmental > Aquatic > Marine > Volcanic ...
TCAGTCATGGCTCCTCCTAAAGAGTCTCTATTACATTATCGACACATCTGTAAAAAAGATTTTATCAATTTTTCCATCTTGTAAAATCTGATTAATGCGTTCCAAAATTTCTTCTTTGAGTTCTTGCTGTTCTTGATAATCATCAATTTCATCTTTTGTTTTTGACATAATAATTTCATTAATCAAATCACGAATTTCAGCTCTTCTAGCATTTAATTCTGAAGCCAATTTCATATCATTCATTTTATAACCAAGAGCGATATTAATTCTAACAAAATGTGTATCTTTTTTATCAGCAGTACTTAATTTAAATTCATTTAAAGTTAAAGTTGAAAGGGGATCTGGTTTTTTCACAACCCAAGGTTTATCTTGTTCTTTATAGGACTTTTTATTAGCATTTTTTGTAAGCATTACTGAAACTAAAACAGAAATAATAATCAGTAAAATTGCAACTACAGAATAACCTAAAATTTTAGCTAATTTAGAATGGAATAAATTAGCCACAGGCGATGAGGAAGAAGTGGCTTTAACATCTTCATCAGTCCCCTCAGCAATATCATCAACATTCACTTGATCATCAAATTTGTCTTCAGGCATAATTAACCTCCATAAAATTATTGAGCCAACTCATTCCAAAGAATAATAATCTCTACTCTTCGGTTTTGGGCACGTTCCTCTGGCGTTCTATTATTATTCCCAGGCAAAGGTCTAAATTCTGCATATCCAGTGGCAGATAATCTTTTTCCTAAATTTTGATATTCGCTTGTATTTCCTTTAACCGAATTCATCATATATTTTACAACATTCACAGCGCGCTGTGAAGATAATTCCCAATTAGAATTATAAGGCCCCTTATTAATAGGCGTATTATCAGTATGGCCTTCTACGCGAACATAATTATCTACAGACAAAAGCAATTGTGCAATTTTTGCCAAAAGCCGTTTTGTAGAATCAAAAACAATATCTGCACTACCGACAGGGAAATAAGCATCATTCATCAAAGTAATCACAATTCCACGTTCATTTTCCTCAACACGAACGGTTTTAGCTTGTATTTCAGGTTTAAAAAGAGATTCAGCTTTTTTCAATGCTTTGGCTAATTTTTTCCCTGCTACTTGAGCAGGCAAAGTCTCAATCATCATGCCCATTTCTTCTAACTTCCCTTTTGAAAGAGTCATACCACCTGAAAGCATTCCTAGAGAACCTCGGAAAGCTGTTAATACAAGGCGAAATTCATCTCCATTTATTGTAGCGGTAGTAAATGTAAAAACAAAAAATGTTAATAGCAAGGTGGTCAAGTCACCATAGGTTGTCAACCAACCAGGTGAAGGCATAGGTCCACCTTCTTTCTTACATTTTTTTCTAGCCATTAATGAGCCTCTGACGCTTCTGAAATTTCTTCTCTTTCAGCAGGTGGCAAGAAAGAGACTAATCTATCTTTAACAATACGAGGATTATCGCCTGACTGAATCGCTAAAACCCCTTCAATCATGATTTCACGCAAAACCACTTCTTTTTCATTACGATCTCTTAACTTATTGGCAAAAGGAATAAAATATAAATTTGCCAAAACAGCACCATAATATGTAGTAATCAAGGCCGTTGACATACCTTGCCCAAGAGAAGATTTATCCTCAATATTTTGAAGCATAATAATAAGACCAATCAAAGTTCCAATCATACCAAAAGCTGGAGCCAAAGTACCCAAATCATCAAACATTTGCTTTCCAGCATTATGCCGTTCTTCCATATAACCTAATTCATTTTCCATAATTTTACGAACCAATTCAGGGTCAGTTCCATCAACAACTAACTGAATGCCTTTTCTTAAAAAGACATCATCCAATTCATCAAGATCATCTTCGAGTGCAAGCAAACCTTCGCGTCGAGCTTTTTCAGAGAAACTAACAAGTGTCAAAATAGTTTCTTTAGCATCCATTTTTTCTTCTTTAAAGACTTTTGCGATAATTTTTGACATTTCTTTAAGTCTATGAGCTGGCTGACTAAGCATAATTCCAGAGATTGTTCCACCAACTGTAATAAACAAAGAAGACAAACTCACAAAATCAAATAATCGACCACCTGACAACATAATACCGAGAATAGAAACTGCAAAAAAACCAAAAATTGCACCGATGAGGGACATTAAATCCATATCGTTCCTCCAGATTAATCTTCATTACCGGCAAAAACATTGCCGATTAATTGTCTATATTTTACAATAGCATCAAGAATTTCATCAAAACTATTAGACACAACTATTTTCTTTCCAGAGAGCATAGTAATCACAGTATCAGGAGTTTGCTCTATAAACTCAATTTGGTGTGGGTTGACATAAAGAAAACTATGATCTAACCTTTCTAACTTTATCATTTTCTACCTTAAATATAATATTTTTTCATCAAAAAATCAAAAATGAAATTTAGCAGTAAAGCCGAAACTTTACTGCTAAATTTTTATTTAATTATCGTTTCAAACTCAACAATTCTTGGAGCATTTGATCAGAAGTAGTCACACTACGCGAATTAGCTTGAAAACCTCTTTCAGTAACAATCATGTCTGTAAATTGTTCAGCTAAATCTACATTAGACATTTCCAATTTTCCAGAATTGATACGGCCTCGACCTCCAGTTTCAGGTTCTCCAACATTAGCTAACCCGGAATTATTAGTTTGCGTATAATAATTTTGACCAGCTTTTTTCAATCCACCTGGATTAGTAAAAACTGCCAAAGCCACTTGTGCTAAAGCTTTTTTCTGTCCATTAGTATACGAGCCAGTTACAACACCAGTATCATCGATTTCGAATGATTCAAGATATCCCATTCCATAGCCATCTTGTTTATAAGCTTTTGTAGTAGACTTTGAAGCGAATTGCGTTATACCATCATATTTTCCAGAAGTCCCCAGATGAAGTACAATAGTCTGCTGATTTTTTCCAGGAGCTGTAAAATTTAAGTTAACTGTCAAATCACCTGCATTTTTGACATCTGTACCATTACTATCAGAAACAGACACAAGTGAACCTTGCGTATCAAAATTCAAGATAAATTCATTGTTGGGATTTGGTGTATTTGCATTTCCAACCACATCGACAGTAGCAGGAATTTCCACATCTTGTCCGTTTTGTTTCATTGTTACAATTGGCTGTGCTGTCCATTGATTAACACCTGTATGACGCAAACGTACTGTTAAAGGATGCACTTCACCTTCACTATCATAGGTATCAATAGTAGTTACAACTGAATTAGCCTGTATTTCTTCAGGTGTAGCATTAGGACCTAAAATAGGAGTTTCAAGATTAGAATTGGATCTAAAATACACTTCAGTTGTAGCCTTAGCTGGCAATTTAGAATAAACAGGAATTGTAATATCCCCTTCTGTTGCAGAGGTATCAATAGTAGTAGTTCCATCAGCTTGACGTTGAGCCATCCAACCTTGCACTCTTAATCCATTAGCGGGATTTACGAGCAATCCATTTTTATCAATATCAAAATCACCAGCGCGTGTATAAAACTTTTTGTCACCGTTTTTCAATTCGAAAAAACCATCTCCCGAGATAGCCAAGTCAGTGGTTTTCCCAGTAGACTGTAAACTCCCCTGCGTGAAAATTTTATCTATACTAGCAACTGTCATACCTAATCCAAATTGTTTCGGGTTAATGCCGCCTTTACTATCTGTAGGTGCGGCTGCACCTGAAAGATTCATGGACAGCATATCTTGAAAAGACACACGACTGTATTTAAACCCATAAGTATTAACATTAGAAATATTGTTAGAAACAACATTCATTCGAGTACTATGATTTTTTAAACCTGATACCCCAGCATACAATGATGGTAACATAATTTTAACTCCTTACATTTTTTTTGTATCAGGCTCCTTATCAAAATAAGGGCCACCTGATGACTATTACAGCACCGCAGCACTGTCAATATTAGTGAAGACATTGTCTTTTAAATCTTCACTATTCATAGCCGTGATCACAGTTTTGTTACGAACACTAACTACAACAGCTAAATTGTCTTGATTTTCTCGATTCATTAAAATCAAAGACTCTTTAGCTCCTTTCGTATTTAATTTTTTAACCACCTCCTTAAGAGAATCTAAATCTTTTGCTCCGAAATTAATTTCTCTTGAGAATAATCTTTTCTGAGCATGTTTGGAAAACTTTAATTCTGACTCACTATTTAATTGCTTATCTAGTAATTCTGAAAAAGAAACTTTATTTGTTGATGATTTCCCATTTTGACGAGTAAGATTATTTTTTTGTTGTTGAACAGGATTAACAGAAGGATTTAGAAAATTATAAACTTTCATTGTCCCTCTCCTGCTACAAGACTGACAACATCTTTTTTGCCATAAAGTTGGCCTTTCACCTTCAATTTTGGGCCGACTTCTGTAAAGATGATTTCAGAAACTTTTCCAGTTACCAGAGTTTGAGTTTTAGCATTTTTTACCTTAACATTCTTACCCAGAAACATAAAAATATCACTATCATTTTTTTGTTGTGCAGGTTTAGCATCCATTTTAGCAATATGTTTATTCATTGAGATTAATTGCTCAAGAGAGGAGAACTGTGCCATTTGAGCAATAAAATTTTTATCATCCATAGGATTTAAAGGATCTTGATGAGACATTTGAGTTACCAGTAGTTTTAGAAACTCATCTTTCCCCAATTTAGAAGTTTTTGAAGGAATTATTTTATCAGCAGGTTTAATAGCATTCGTTCTAATTGCAGTTACATCCATTTACAATCTCCTACACGACGTAATTAATTGAGCCCACTATATGGGCATTATTCATCTCATAAACATTATTCACTTCTTCAGCTGCGAAGAAGTTACCTGATTTTTCCCAAGCATTATCTTGATAAAAATGAGCTTGCTCTGAATTCTGATTTTGTTGATCAGAAGAAACATCAACATTTAAGAAATCCAAATTCAAGCCAGCTTCTTTAAAAGCATTCTGCAGATGTCCCATATTTTGTTTTAGCAAATCACCTGCAAAATCATTACTTGTCATAATCTGAGCCTGGATTTTATGATTTACCAATTCCACTTTAAGCAAAATTTTTCCCAAAGCATCTGGCTTTAAGTCAAGTTGCATAGTGCTTTTCTTGTCTGTCAAAATCATTTTAGCATATTTAACAAGTTGTTGCGAAGCTTGAACAGGATTTTTAAAATCCAAAGTTTTGAATTTTTGACTCATATTCACTTTAGATAAGCTTTCATCAGCCGGAATAGAAAAAGTCTGATTCATTTGAATCTTAGGCGCATTATCTTTCGGTTCAATTTTGATTTGTTTTGGGGATTCTTGTTCATGATGTTCATGATTTGTGCGATAATCTACAACTTTGACCTTATGTGGATTCACATGAATCTTTTTTTCATTTTTCTCATTTGTGGAAACTTTAAACAAAGCTTCTTCACTCTTCTGCTGTTTTTGTAAAGTGACCTGTTTTAATGATGACAACTTTGGGACAATCTTCTTTGTCAACATTTGAAGAAACATTTTTAAATTTTTCGGGTCAATTTTAGTTAGATCATTTTGAAGATTTTTCACAAATTGCTGAAATGTTTCATTTGCTTTATGATTCTCTTGATACAATTCTTTTAGCAATTTTTTGTTGTCACTGAGAAATTCTAAAATCTTTTCAACTAACTTAGCTTTTTCATTTTCTTGAATTACCTTTTTTCTCTTATTATCTTTAGATTTCACATCTTTCATACTAAAATCTTTTTCTTCATTTTTCTGCAGCTCCTTTGCACTTTCTTTTCCATCTGCTTTTTGGACTTCTTCCTTTTTTTTATTTTGCAGTTTTACAGATTCTTGATTTTGAAATTTTTCTGTTTCACTTTTTGGAGTTGCTTTATTAGACTCTGTTTCTTTTAGGTTTTCCTTTCGAATATTTAGCTCGGATTCAGTTTGTTTTTGTTTTAAAAGATCAGCGAAAAAACTTTTAGTTTTCTCAGAATGCTTTGTTATCAAAGCAACAGCTGGGTTGCGTGATTCAATTTTAGGTTCAATGGCAATTTTTAACATTTTTTCTCACCTCCTTTTATTTTACTCACAACCCTATACCAAATCTATTCTTCTTCATTTAACAACATTTTTTTTTGAATAATGGCAGAACGTTTTGGGTCAAGAAGAGACAAAAGATAAGATACAATCGACTGACGACCTTCTTGCTCAGCTCTCTTATCCATTTCACGAAAAATATCTATAACAGTTAAATCATCCATTTCATTAAGGCGGGCCACTGCATCTTCTGGTCGCATAGACTCTATATATTCAGCTTGTTTAGCAATATTTTTCTTATAATCATTATATTCATTTTTTTGCAGTTTTAAGTTTGCTTTTGCTTTTTCTAAATCTTCTTTTTCTACTTTCAAAGATTCTATTTTAGACTTCAGTTCACTTTCTTTTACTTTTAAATCCTCTTCTTTTTGTTTTAATTTTTCTTCCCACATTTTAAGAGTATAAGCTTCTTTTTTACGTTCTTCTCGACTCAACAAATAAGGGTCTTCCACATTCCCTGGATTAATTTTATCAATACCTGGAATAGAAGAGACAATGGGAGTCATAATCTCTTTTAAGTTAATGAAGCCAAGAGTATCAAACAAAAATATGGCTATAAAAATGAGCAAGATATCAATAAAAACATATTGCTTTATTTTTTGCACATCTTTATTTATATTTTTACTTTTCTTTGCCATAGTTACTCTATTCCTTGTTTCTTTTTATATAATTCCATTACTTTTTGAACATAATTTTGAGTTTCAGGATAATTAGGCACTCCGCCCACTGAATCTACAGTATGAGGTCCAGAATTATATGCAGCCAAAGCTAAATCAAGGTTGTTATTATATTTTTTCATAAGAGTTTTTAAATATTTAGCTCCGCCTTCAATATTTTCTTCTGGACTAAAAACATCTTTTACGCCAAGATTTTTAGCTGTTTCTGGCATAAGCTGCATAAGCCCTTTAGCTCCTTTTGAGGAAACAGCATCAGGTTTATAATTCGATTCTACTTCTACGACACTTTTAAGCAATTTATTATCCAACCCAAATTTTTTAGCTTTTTCTGCAATAATATCATCAATAGATTTTGATTGTTCTTGTATATTTTTCTGCAACATCTTTCCAAATTTTGAAGGTTCCACATTAGTTCCAAAATGACTAAAAGACTTAATTTTATTTTGTATAGTTTGAATTCGACTAATTATGGAGTCTAAATTTTCTAACATAAAAACACCTCAAATAGAAAAAGAAGAATCTGGCTTATGATGCATTAAAATTAGATTTTCTATTTCTTTTTTTTCTTTTTTTTTGGCTTCATATTTATATTCATCAAGTTTTTTTTCTTTCAATTTTTCCAAAATTTTCCTATCTTTCATGGCATCTTTATATTTTTCGATAATTTCTTTTTCATAATTTCTTAAATCAGAAACAATCAAATCTTGATTTTTCATATATCCCTTTAAGCCTGATAAATATCTGTAAAATTGCTGAATCTCATGAGCTGACATTTGACCTGTTTTATCACGCATTTCCATTAAAGCTCTTTCATATTCTGCTTGAAAATCAGCTTTTTTAGATAAAGCTTTTTCGATAGTGGAACGGACTTTTCCTAGTTCCACACGAATTTCTTCTTCCTTAAATTTTCGCAATGAAAGTAATTTTTCTAAATCAAACTTAAACGGCTGCATTGATCCTCTTCAACAAATCATTATATTTTTCTTCATTTATATTATCGTCAGATTCATTTTTTTCATCAGAATTAAATAATTTTCGTAGTTCTGTTATTGTTTGTTCAAAAGACACTTTTTCATCAATTCCTTGCTTCAAAAAGTCGTTAACAGCATCTATCATAGAAATTGCATAATCAATTTTAGAGTTAGTCCCTTTCACATAGGCACCAACATTAATCAAATCATAATTTTCCTTATAAATAGCCAAAATTTCTCTCATTTTAGCTACAAATTGTTTATGTTCTTCATCTACAATTTTATTCATCAATCGGCTTATACTGCCTAAAATATCAATAGCGGGATAATGATTTTGTTCTGCCAAAGAACGAGACAAAAAAATATGCCCATCTAAGATTCCACGTACAGCATCAGCAATTGGATCATTTATATCATCAGCTTCCACTAAAACAGTATAAATTCCTGTAATTGTTCCTTTGTCACTAGTTCCAGCTCTTTCAAGAAGTTTAGGCAGGAGTGCAAATACAGAGGGCGTGAATCCCCCAGAAGCAGGAGGCTCTCCAGCAACCAATCCAATTTCTCTTTGAGCTCGTGCAAATCGTGTAACTGAATCCATCATTAATAGCACGTCCCGTCCTTGATCTCGGAAATATTCAGCTATAGTGGTAGCCACAAAAGCCCCACGCAATTTTGCTAGTGGAGTAGCATCAGAGGTTTCAGCAATAATAATAGATCTTTTAAGTCCTTCTTCACCTAAATCATTTTCTATAAATTCTTTTACTTCACGGCCACGCTCACCAATGAGAGCAATTACATTTATGTCAGCTTCTGTATTACGCGCAATCATTCCTAACAGAGTACTTTTTCCCACTCCACTTCCTGAAAAAATACCAACTCTCTGTCCACGCCCCAAAGTAATGGCAGAATCTATAGCACGTACCCCCACAGACAGAACAGAATCAATTTTTTTTCTATGCAAAGCATTTAGGGGATCTACAAAGATTGGCATGACCTTGTCAGAAACGACCTTGATACCACCATCAATGGGTTCACCTAAACCATTCAAAACCCGACCTAATAATTCTTCAGAAACATTAACAGTCACAGGACTACCTGTAGCTTTAACAAAACAACCAGGAGCAATTCCCGAAATATCATCATAAGCCATAAGTAAAACATTGTCATTTTTAAAGCCTACAATTTCGGCTCTAACATATTTTGTATCATCAATAAAAATATAGCACAATTCACCTAATTGACCGATAGGCCCAGAGCTCAATATCATCAAACCAATAACCTGACGAACTGTACCTTGATATTGAAGGGGATTTGTTTGCAAAACTATGTCTTCATATTTATCAAACATAGACATTATTTTTCTTCTTTTTCCTCTTTGTGTTCTGCTTCATTTTCCTGTTTCGTTTCGACAATTTGATCAAACATAGTTAAATTAGCTAAATCGCGAATTTTACTTTCAATTTCTTCCATTTGTGTAGAAATACGAGCATCAATACTCCCAAAATCGGCTTCAATAATACACCCGCCCTTATCAATACGGGAATCTTCCAAAATTTTAATATGTTTCAATCCTTCCACCATATTAATAAATTCTTCTTTATGTTCTGTAGCCAATTCTAAATCATCTGCATTGACTTTAATAATAATTTCAGTTTTATTATGAATTTTTTCTAATACACTTTTCACATTATCAATAACGACTCTTTCTTCTTTCTGAGTAATATGTTTAACGACTTTACGTGCCATAATTAAAATAATTCGTACAATTTGTTCTTCAGCACTTTGTATAATTTCTTCTCTTTTATCTATAGCTCCTTCCAGCACATCTTGTAAACGTCTTATAAGACGTTTTACTTCAGACTGACCATCTTTGTATCCATCATCATACCCTTTTTTATAACCTTCTTTCTGTGCTTGCTCTTTGATTTCCTCAGCTTCCAACTTAGTCTTTTCAACAAAGCGCATCGCTTCAGCTTTTTTGTCTTCAATTTCTTTAGAGCGTTCTGCAAAAATTTCGGATTCTTTCATTTTAGATTTTTCTACTGCTTTTTGTATATGAATATAAGCTTCATCTTCAGCTTCTTTTATAATTCGCTTAGCTTCTTTATTAGCCTTATCTAAAATATCATCAGCCTCTTTGTTCGTTTTAGCAAGGAGTTCTTCGGTCTCCTGTTTTATTTTTTCTTTTTCTTCCTGCAAATTTTGCAATTCCATTTTTTCTTCACTAATATGATCAACTTTTGCAATTTGCGGTTTTTGAATAGGTACAGTATTGTGCAAATCAGCAATTTCAACAGCTTTAAAAACTAATTTACTCATAATTTCATCCTTTTGTTCTTTTTACACAGATCAAACAACAAGTTCATCTTCTCCAGCACGCGCCACAACAATTTCTCCAGCATCTTCAAGTTTTCTTATAATATTAACAATTTTTTGTTGGGCTTCTTCCACATCTCTAATACGAATTGGGCCCATAAATTCCATATCTTCTTTCAACAAGGAAGAGGCGCGTTTAGACATATTCCTAAATATTTTGTCCTGAACTTCCGTATCGACAGCTTTTAAGGCTTTGGCCAATTCACTGGAATCAACTTCTCTCAAAACTTTCTGAATGGCTCTATCATCAAGAAGGACAATATCTTCAAAAACGAACATTTTTTTCTTAATTTCTTCTGCCAATTCGGGATCTTCTTCTTCAAGAGCTTCAATAATAGTTTTTTCCGTACTTCTGTCAACTAAATTGAGAACCTCAACAATAGAATCCAAACCACCAGCTTTAGCATAATCCTCACTTGCCAAAGTAGACAATTTTCTTTCCAACACACGTTCTACTTCACGTAATACATCAGGTGTAGTTCTATCCATAAGAGCCACTCTTTTTGCAACATCAGCTTGTATTTCATGAGGCAATTCTTTCAAAATCAATGACGCCTTCTGAGGGTCAAGATAAGCTAAAATCAAAGCAATAGTCTGCGGATGCTCACCTTGTATAAAATTTAAGAGATGACTTGGATCGGTTCTACGAATAAAATCAAAGGGTCTAACCTGAAGAGATGAAGTTAACCGATTTATAATATCAACGGCTTTTTGCGTTCCTAAAGCTTTTTCCAAAACGTCACGAGCATAGTCAATACCACCTTGACTAATGAACTGTTGTGCCATCATTAAATCTTGAAACTCCATCAAGACTTTATCTTTTTCATCAGGCTCTACTTTTTCCACACGAGCAATTTCAAAAGTTAATTGTTCAATTTCATCTTCACGAAGATGCTTAAAAATTTCAGATGAAATTTCAGGCCCCAAAGTAATAAGAAAAATGGCAGACTTTTGCCGACCTGTTAATTTTTCTTTCTTTTTATGATGATGCTCTTTAGTTTCAGATATTATTTGATCATGACTTGTATTTGGCATTATTTTCTCCTTCTAAATTATTCTTCCATCATCCAGGTACGCAACAATTGAGCCACAGTTTCAGGATGCTCTTTAGCTAAATTTTTAGCATTTTCTTCCATTTCCAATCTAGCTTGTTCTTCCAGAGACATTTCATTTTCAGGACCTTCAGCTTCTGCTGCTTCCAACGCTTTTTGACGTAACAATTCCTGCTGGCGCAAAAACTCTTCTTCTTGAAGTCTGCGTCTTCTTTCCATTTCTTTCTGAATAGCTCTCGCCCCCAAAGTTCCCACAAACAACAAAACCAAAACTAACAAAGAAATAACCATAATTTTACGAAGTTGTCTTTTTTTCAATTCTTTCAAATCTTCCAGTGCAAACTGTTTTGATCTATCGAATTGAACATTTCTAACAACAACCTGGTCACCGCGAGCCGCATTAAATCCAATACTTCCTTTAACAATATCAGTAAACTTACGAATTTCTTCTTGAGACCGAGGGGTATATTTCCGTAAAATTTTACCATTAGTTATAATCAGTTGACCTTTATTATTATACAGCCTTTCCCAAACTCCATCTACCCATACAGCAGCAGAAACACGAGTAATTTTGTAAGGAGAACGTTTTGTTTTAGAGGTTAATTGTCCAATTTCATAATTACGTATATTTTCATCTTTTTTATATTTCGCATATTTGTTAGCAGCTTCTTTATATCCTGGAGGTAAATTTGGCTCAACACCAGGAGGGCCCTCGGGAACAAAACCTGGACCTTCAAATTTCTCATTTACAGTTTTTTCACTACGAGTCACTTTATCTTCGACCTGACTTTCATCATAAGGAGTAAGAGGATTATCTTTTTTTAAAACTGTAGGAAGATATTCTGTTTTTTCTAATTCCTGCTGGTCAAAATCTAATTCTAACTCTAAATTCATATCAACTTTATCTTCACCAATAAATTTTTTTAATCCTTCCCGAATCTGTTCTAGCATTCTAGTTCTCAATAATTCTTTAATACGAAATTCTTTTTTTGCAATATCTAAAAATTTATCTTTATTAGCTGATGTAAAATCTGACAAAATATTTCCATGATTATCTGTAACAACAATATTATCTTTTTTCAAGCCATCCACAGCAAAAGCCACCAAATTAATTATACCTTTTATTTTATCAGGATTTTTCAAAATATCAGAAAATGGAGCAGGTGTAATAATAATAGAAGCAGTTACGGGTTTCTCTTGGTCCACATACAATTCTTTTTTAGGCATAGCCAAATTGATACTACAATCTTCCACATCATCCAAAAGTTTTATATGGCGTGTAATTTCACCGACAATAGCACGTCTTTTATTAATATCTCTTTCAAAATCAGTTGTACTCCATTTTTCAGTATCAAACAGTTCCCATCCTTTAATTCCTTCAGGGATAATATTAGCCTGAGCCAATTTCATTTTAATATATTCTTTATCTTGAGGATCCACCCAAATATTATTTCCACGTGTCACAAATTTATAATTCATCTCCTGCAATTTTTTTGTAATAGCACCAAAATCTTTAACATTAAGACCACTATATAAAATTGTTTTTGTAGGTTTTGCAGAAGTAGAAAACATAAACACAACAGCAATAATCACAACAAGGATTACGCCAAGTGCAATCAATTTTTGTGTTAAGGAAGATTTTTTATAAAGGGTAGTAATCTGCGAGATAATCTTCTTAAAAATATCCATATTGGTCCTCCTCCCAATATTAGGACTTTTACATCCCAATGTAAACACCGCTTTTTATAAGCGATTCGGTTTCCGACTGATTCAGTCGGTGCAACAAACCGTTTTTAGAAATAAATTAATCTATGAACTATCTCATATTAACTAATGACTGATAAGCAGTCACGAGTTTATCTCTTATAACTTTTGTAAAATTTAAAGCCAACTGTGCTTTTTCAGCAGCTATCATAACATCATGAATATTCACTTCATTAGGTGTTATTGCCATTTTTTGAGTCATTTCATCAGAGGTTAATTGCAACTCATTAACCTGATTCAATTGTGTATTTAAAGCATGAGCAAAATCTTGAGAAAAGGTATTCCCTTTCGTAATATTTTGATGTCCGGTTTTATCAACAATACCAAAATGTTTAGGATTTGTAGCCTTTAATTTTACAGCATCACCTATAACATTATAATTTTTAAAAATCTGCATAGCAACTCCTTAGAATTCTAAAACTTTATCGGCCTATCTGCAAAGCCGTATTAAACATACTTTTTGATTGATCAATCATAGTGGCGTTAGCCTCGTAGGATCTAGTCGCAGAAATCATATCTGTCATTTCAGTTACAACATTAACATTTGGCATTTCTACATAGCCTTTTTTTGGCCCTGATTTAATAGCATCTGGGTGAGTGGGATCCCAAACTAAACGGAAAGGAGCTTTATCCTTTTCCACTCTCAACACACGAACACCTTTTCCTATCACTGGTTTTAAAACATTAGGTAAAAAGGGCGATTTATAGCGAACTTTTGTATCACGAGGCGCCAACACTACTCGTTCTCTCTTATAGGCCCCACCTTCTGGTGTGCGAGTCGTATTTACATTAGCAATATTATTGGATATAACATCCATTCTAAGACGTTGAGCTGTTAATCCACTAGCACTTGTATTTATTGATAAAAACATTCCCATAAACTATCCTCCTAACCTTGCATAGACAAAGCTAACATTTTAAAATTTTGATTTAAGCGTGTTGCCATAGCTTTATACTTTAAACTATTTTTTACACTATTACTAATTTCTTTTTCTATATCTACATTATTTTTATCATTTCTATAATTTGTATCATATTCTATATGTATTTTTGGTTGAACGGCCTTATAGTCCAGAGGCTTAAAAAAATCAATATGTTTTTTATTTGTTAAGTAAACAGGTTCTCGGGCTTCTTCTTCTGATGCTAAAGCTCTTGCCATTTGACTTTCAAAAGTCACTTCCATTCTTTTAAAATGAGGAGTATCCACATTTGCAATATTATCAGAAATAACTTGATGTCTAATAAGACTAGCATCCATACCTTTTTCTAAAAGATAATTAGTCTTCATCAAACTATTATTAATAAACATTTCAATCTCCTTAGAGTTTTTCTTACTAAAAATATCGGAGTTTTATGATTTTTCTTAACAAAAATCATAAAATATACCTTGATAAATCAACATCCTTAATAATATCAGTTAATCTTTCATCAACATATTTTTGGTCAATTAAAATTTCTTTTTCTTTCAAATCAGGAGCATTAAAAGAAACCTCTTCCAAAACTTTTTCTACTATTGTGTGTAAACGCCTTGCCCCAATATTTTCAGTTTTACTATTAACTTGAGCAGACAATTCTGCAATTCTATCTATACCAGTTTTTTGAAAAGTTATTTTAATTCCTTCAGTATCTAACAAAGCAATATATTGTTTGGTCAAAGCATTTTTAGGTTTTACAAGAATTTGGCGAAAATCTGATGTAGTTAAACTATCCAATTCAACACGAATAGGGAAACGACCTTGCAGTTCAGGAATCAAATCTGAAGGTTTTGAAACATGAAACGCACCTGATGCAATAAAAAGGATATGATTTGTATTCACAACACCATACTTAGTCATAACAGCAGTTCCCTCAACAAGAGGCAGAAGATCTCTTTGCACACCTTGACGAGAAACATCAGCAGAACTTGAACTTTTAGCATCAGCTATTTTATCAATTTCATCAATAAACACAATTCCCATATTTTCTGTTCGTTCTACAGCATCCATTATTACTTTATCTTTATCAATAAGTTTTTCAGACTCTTCATCAACAAGATATTTGCGTGCATCTTTAACTTGCATTTTTCGTTTTTTAGATTTTTTAGGAAATATTCCAGCGAAACCACCACCTGTAAGTTCACCTGGGTCAAATCCAGCATTTGTAAATAATTCAACAAAAGGTATATTCTGTTCCTGCACCTTTATTTCAACATAACTCTCTTCAAATTCTCCTTTTTTTAATTTTTGCCTAATTTTTTCTCTAGTTTTAAGGTGTCTCTCTTCGTCCTGCTGAGATTTTGCCTCATCAGGCAAGCTCACACTCATATTATCCGAAGACAAAACTGATTTTTCATGATTAGTTTCGTTTGTTTTTTTGGAAGGGAATAACAAATCAAGTAGTTGTTCTTCGACATTTTTTTCAGCTTTAGCACGAACCTCTTTCATTCTTTCTTTTTTTAAATTATTTACTGACAACGTAACTAAATCACGAATGATTGATTCCACATCACGCCCCACATAACCAACTTCAGTAAATTTTGAGGCTTCTACTTTAATAAACGGAGCATCAGACAATTTAGCTAATCTTCGAGCAATTTCAGTTTTCCCTACGCCTGTAGGTCCAATCATAATAATATTTTTGGGAGCTACTTCATCACGTAAAGATTCTGGAAGTTGTTTTCTTCTAGCTCTATTACGCAAAGCTATAGCAACCATTTTTTTAGCTTCAGTTTGTCCAATTATATACTTATCTAATTCTTTTACAATTTCTTTTGGTGTAGGGGTCCCTTCAAAAGGATGCATTTTAATCTCCTTATAATTCTTCAATTACGAAATTATTATTTGTATAAATACAAATACTTGATGCAATACCAAGAGCTTCTTTTACAATATTTTTTGCAGACATTTTCGGAGCAAATTGATAAAGGGCTTTAGCAGCTGCAATTGCATAAGGCCCACCAGAACCAATCGCAATGACATCATCATCAGGCTCAATCACATCGCCTGTTCCAGAAATCAATAAAATTTTATCTTTACTTGCTACGAGCAAAAGAGCTTCTAGTTGTTTTAACATTTTATTTGTTCGCCATTCTTTTGCTAATTCTACTGCCGAACGAGTTAAATTCCCATTGAATTCTGCTATCTTGCTTTCAAACTTTTCAAACAACGTCAAGGCATCTGCTGTGCTGCCAGCAAAACCGGTTATAATTTTCCCATCATAAATAGTTCTAACTTTTTTAGCATTATTTTTCATAACCGTATTGCCAAGAGTTACCTGCCCGTCTCCACCTAAAGCAACATGATTATTTCTTTTAACTGCTAAAATAGTAGTTGAATTAAATTTTTTCTGTGTCATCTTAAATCTCCTTGAGCATGGGGGTGAGCCAAACTATACACTTCTTTAAGTTTTTTCTTAGTTACATGGGTATAAATTTGAGTTGTATTCAAGCTGCTGTGCCCTAACAATTCTTGCACACTACGAATATCACATCCATTATCTAAAAGATGTGTTGCAAAGGTATGACGAATTGTGTGAGGACTTATTTTTTTAGTAAAACTCATTTTTTTTATGCTGTTTGACAAAATTTTACGAATTCCCCGATCAGTCAGGGGCCCGCCATTTTTATTCACAAAACAATTAGATTCGTAATTTTTTTTCTTTGTTTCTAGAAAAATCTTTCTTTGAGTCAAATAAACTTGTAGTTTAGATGAGGCTATTTCACCTATAGGTAAAATTCTTTCTTTTCTTCCTTTTCCAAAAACTTTTATATATTGTTCTTTTAAAGAAATATTTTCTATTTTTAAATTTGCTATTTCACTAACACGTGCACCTGTATTATAAAGCAATTCGAATAAAGCTTTATTACGGACACCTAAAAAAGTATCACCATTAATATTATCTAAGAATTCAACAATTTCATTATAGGTCAAAAAAGAAGGTATATATTTTTCAATTTTAGGTATATGAATTAGACTAACAGGATTTTTATTATATAATTGATGGGTCTCGAGGTAGCGAAAAAAAGATTTTAAAGACGACAAGGCTCTAGCAATACTTCTTTTTGTTAATCCCGAATTTTTAAGATGTCCCATATAACGTCTAACAATATTTCTATCTACGTCAGTGATAGATTTTTGTTCCAAATAATCAAAAAAACTATTTAAATCTTTTTTATAGCTTATAATCGTCATAGCAGCCATATTTCGTTCAAAATGTAAATACTCCAAATATTTATCTAAAAACTTTTTAAACATATCATTCCTTTAGAGGCTCTTCATAGCCACAAGATTCATTTAAACATTTGGCAATTTTCTCTTTATCATTTTTATCTTCGACTAAAATCTTACCACATTTTGGACAAGGTTTAGGAAGAATTTTTTTGTACGTAACAAAATCACAATCAGGATAAGAAGTACATCCGAAGAAAGGTCGACCTCGTTTTCCTTTTTTAGCAACAATATCGCCATCACAACCTTCTTTAGGACATTTTCCCAGAGGTACAGGTCGCACATTACGACATTCTGGAAAGCCAGAACAAGCCAAAAAATATCCATATCGTCCTAATTTTTTTACCATAGGCTTACCACACTTTTCGCAAACAAAATCCGTAGCCTCTTCTAATTTATAATTTATTTTTTCGATATTAGCTAGAGCTTTTTTCATACTTTTATCAAAAGGGATATAAAACTCTCTAACAGCCTCTACCCAGTCTTTTTCTCCATCAGCGATACGATCTAAACTTTCCTCCATTTGCACGGTAAAATTAACATTAAGAATATCAGGGAAATTATCCACTAAAAGCTTATTAACTATTTTACCTAATTCTGTGGGAACAAGCTGTCGTCCTGTTTTTGTAACATAATAGCGAGACGTCAAAGTGGCAATTGTTGGTGCATATGTGCTCGGTCTACCTATTCCCAATTCTTCTAATGTCTTAATCAAAGTGGCTTCAGAAAATCGAGGCAAAGGCTGAGTAAATTTTTGTTCAGGTTCACTATCGATATAGTCCAAAACATCGCCTTCCTTAAGCTTATCTATTCCTTTTACAATAGTCCCTTTTGAAGTTGAACTAAAAACTTTGTTATATCCGTCAAAATGTATTTTTGAGCCATTGATTGACAAAGAGTATTCACCAGCTTTTATCAAAACATTCGTATTTTTAAATTGGGCATCAGACATCTGTGAAGCCACAAAGCGTTCCCAAATCATTTTATATAGTCTATATTCAGATCGGTCTAAACTATCTCTAACGTCTTCAGGTGTTAGTTGAACAGAAGTAGGCCGAATGGCCTCATGAGCATCTTGTGCCTTTTTACCTGATTTATAAATATTAGGTTTTTCAGGGAGATAATCAATCCCATATTCAGTTTCAATAAATTGTCGCACAGATTCAATAGCCTGTGGAGAAATACGGGTTGAATCTGTACGCATATATGTAATTAATCCCACTAACCCTACTTTTTTTAAATTTATTCCTTCATATAATTTTTGAGCCACGCTCATAGTTTTTCTAGCAGTAAACCCTAATCGGTTCAATCCGTCTTGTTGAAGTTTGCTTGTCGTATAAGGAGCTAGAGGTCGTCGTTTAGTAATTTTTTCATTTACAGAAGACACTTTTAATTCAGATTTTTCTATAGCAGAGATAATTGCTTCTGCTTCTGCTTTAGTATGGATCGTCTCTATTTTTTTATCCTGATATTTTAAAAGTTTCGCAAGATATTCATATTTATCTTTACGAACTTTAAAAAACAAATTCCAATATTCTTCTGGAATAAAAGCATCAATCATTTCTTCTCTTTCAACAATTAAACGCAAAGATACAGACTGAACACGACCAGCACTTAACCCTGCTTTAACTTTCTTCCATAATAAAGGGCTTAAATTATATCCAACCAATCTATCTAGGACACGACGAGCTTGCTGCGCATCAACCAAAGATTGGTTTATTTCATGAAGATGCTCAATTGCCTCTTTAATTGCAGTTTTCGTAATTTCATTAAAAGTGATACGGTAAATCTTTTTATTAATCTCTGATAAAGCTCTATTCAAATGCCAACTAATAGCCTCTCCTTCTCTATCGGGGTCAGTTGCTAAAAGAACTTTAGTCGCTTTCCCAGCTTCTTTTTTTAAAGCTTTCAAATCTTTAGCTCTACCGTGAACGACCTTATATTCAGGTAAAAAATTATTTTCTATATCAATAGCCATTCTTGATTTCGGAAGATCAATTAAATGCCCTTTAGAGGAAGTCACAAAATAATGCGAACCAAGGTACTTATTAATAGTTTTTGCTTTTGATGGAGATTCTACAATAACCAACACTTTTTTTTCACCCAATTTTTTTTCTCCTTTTACTGTAATACAAATTCATTAGGGATTTCAATTTTATCATCTAAAACACTACGCACCAAATTCTTCACATCTACAATATCATAAACGCGAACACTAGAGGAAACCATAGCCAGTATTTTTTCAAATTCATCCAATGGAATAATTCTATACTCATAAAGTTTTTTTAACCAAATTTTCGCATTCAAAGTCAGCTTTAAATTTTCTTCTAAAGAAAAAACACGAATACCTTCAAAATACTTTTTTTCAGTTTTATTTTTTTCAATAAACTCTATAATAAAATTAAGAGCTTCTGATATTTCCTCATAGGCATAGCCTTGTTTTTGTAATTCGATGAGAACTTTTTTTTCAACAACAGGCATACTATCTTGAGACAGCAATTCTTGTGATATAAAAGATATAATTTCTTTTACTTTATTTTTCATTTAACACCTTCTGTACTTTTTACCTATTTCCTGTTTAACAAGATTCTTTAATTCCAACATAAGCAAAACGCTTTGAATTTTTGATATAGGCAAATTAATAGAATCAAAAATATCTTCAACAGATTTAACATCTGAATTTAAAAAATTTAATATTATCTGCTCCTCTGAAGACAAGGAAATAACCTCTGGTTTCGGTTCTGCTTCAGGACGTTGAATTCTGTCAAATTCTAAAGCCTCTAAAATATCTAAATAATTAGATATCAATTTCGCCCCATCTTTAATAAGATTATTAGTGCCTTCGCTAGAACGAGTCCCCACTTCACCAGGCACAGCAAAAACGTCACGACCTTGCTCCATGGCAAAATTAGCTGTAATCAGAGAACCAGAACGCTTAGCTGCTTCAACCACAGCAACGCCTGCACTTACACCACTGATAATTCGATTTCGTCTAGGAAAATAAAATTTTTTAGGTTTTGCTTTAATCGGAAATTCGGAAATCACGACACCTTTTTCAATAATAGAATGATAAAGTTGTCTATTTTCTGGTGGATAAATTTCATCCAAACCACTACCTAAAACAGCGCAGGTGGTTCCAGTTTCTAAAGCTCCAGCATGGGCATAAGAATCTATACCACGAGCCAGACCACTAACAACAAGCACATCATGGCGAGCTAATTCTTTTGATAAACCATGTGCCACATTACGTCCATAAACACTAGCAAAACGAGACCCCACAATAGCCACAATTTTCTTTTTAGTTAAGAGAGAAATATCCCCTCTATAATACAAAACAGGGGGTGGATTATAAATATTTCGTAACAAATCTGGATAAAGGGCATCTTCAAATGTCACAATTCCAGTTTCAGACTGACTTAACAGTTCCATTTCTTTTTCTGATTCTTTTAAATAAATAGGATAATATTTTTTTAATCTCTTATAGGTTTGTTTGTTAATTCCTTCAACGTTTTTAAAA
>Ga0114934_10000760_pt1 | contig 20605 bp, 17 predicted proteins | sample 4SBtaG_2_FD_99695 | JGI IMG/M metagenome (GOLD analysis project Ga0114934, IMG submission 99695) | Deep subsurface microbial communities from Kolumbo volcano to uncover new lineages of life (NeLLi) - 4SBTROV10_white metaG | ecosystem: Environmental > Aquatic > Marine > Volcanic ...
CGATTTAGAAACCGATTCAGAATCATTCAGAGACGATGACCTATCTGCAAATGTATCAAATGGAGCTGATTTAGAAACTGACTCAGAACCATTTAGAGACGATGACTTGTCTGCAAATGTATCAGATGGTAGTGATTTAGAAGTTGACTCAGAACCATTCAGAGACGATGATTTGTCGCTTAATATTACTTCGGAAGATGATTTGTTATTAGGTTCTAAAGATTTCAGAAAAGATAATTTAATAGCTACTATTCCAAAACAAAGTAATTTATTGTTTGATTCTAAGCAATTTAAAGATGATGCACTTTCTAAAAATAATTTCGGAGGCTTATTTGGTGTAAATGTAAATGCTGTGGGCACAAGTAAATTTTTAGGTGTTTCCAGAGTTCTTACTCAAGGAATTCTTTTTAGAAAGATATTAGAAAGAAGAAATAAACCAAAAAATTTAAGCTTAGAGTTAGATTCAGAAGCGATTAGAGAAATAAATGTAGGTAAAAACAATAAATATCAACTTGCAAATAATCAATATAATGAATCGACATCTCCTAATTTACTACAAATTTCGTCAGACTTTTATGCCGATTCAATATTTAAAGCTGCTATCCCAATGGCTGGAGGTGGCACTAGTGAGAGACTGCAAAATGCTTACGGCATTACACCAAATTCACTTACGAGACAAAATGTAGATTTCAGATTAGGAGAAGGGCCAGAATCTATTTTATTAGAGATGTCATTTCTTGAAGGAAGTGTAACTTCTAATATTAGAGAATTTAATCTATCTAGAAACATTAACAACACAAAAGGCATTATACCTGGTAGTTCTGTGGGGCATAAATTTCTTGCAGGTTTTCCTGGTCCAGCGACTATAACTCAAACATCTGCAGGAGGATTTCAAGAACTTATTTCAAAAACTATTGGTTCTCTTAAGAAAGACCGTGTTAGTATGCAAAGAATTACTAACACCACCCCAACAGGTAATTATTTGGGTGATAATCAAAATTTTCCCGAAGAAGCGGTTAGAATTGACCCAGGAGAAAAAGGTCTTGGAGGAGGCCTTTCTATGGCTGGCAAAGATATTGCTGGTAATCCATTTTATGACCCAGAGTTTGAGCTCGGAGCTAAGGGCGTGCGTCACATAGTTAATACCATAAAAGACACTAGCCCTGACCTTATTGAGTTTGCACAAAATTTTGATGTTCAAAATGAGCAAGTATATATAATTGGAAGAGAAAGGGGCGAACAAAGAAAATCAAGACAAAGATTTACAATGGCTAACCCATATGCTCCTGCTGGAGCGGCTAAGTTAGTTTTTTCAATTAGAAATTATTCAATACCAGCTGCAACTCCAGAAAATCCGCAGACGATGTTTTTTCCTCCATATATTACAAGTTTTACACATGGTGAAACTGCTAATTGGAATTCAACTTCATTTTTAGGTAGAAGTGAACCTTTATATACATATAACAATTCAACAAGAGATGGTTCTATTACTTTTATGGTGTTGACTGATTATGCACAAAGTGTAGATATAGGAAGAAATTATAAAGATGAAACTGCTGATGATTTCAAAAATAAAAAGAGCGTAGATTTTAAAGATATTCATTGGACAGATTTCGGAAAGCCTGGAATAGAAAATGATAAAAAAGCAATAAGTGAAATAAAAGTTAAAATCCAAGATGTACAGGCTAAAATTAACGAAGCTAAAGACACAAATAAGGCCGAACTAAAAAAAGACCTTGCAAATCTTAATATTCAAAAATCAAGACTTGAAACTAAAGACGGAGTTAAACAAACAAAAAAAAATAACCCCAATTATTCTGAGTCAAGCAAAGATGGCAAAAATGTATATAACGACATATCTAATAATTCAGGAAGAGATGGAGGAAATCTTGTTGGTCAACTTACAGATACAACAGAAAGGCTTAATCAAATGAAGAAGGGTCTCAAATTTCAGCCAGCATTTTTTTCTGGAGATGACTTTGATTTTATTAAGAGAATTGAATTTATTGCCAAAACAACTAAACCTAGACGAAATGAATCTGCAGGAGGATTTTCGTTTAACATTCCTCCTGTATGTCATATTCATCTGGGCACTTGGATTAATCATGATGTTGTCATAAATTCAGTTAGTTTTGATTATTCGGATGCTCCTTGGAATTTTGTTGGAGATAATTCTCAACCTATGTGGGCAACAGTTACAATGTCGTTTAACATAATTGGTGCTTACAAACATGGGAAGTCGCCAATGGCTTCTTCGGATATAGGGGGCTATTTTGGTACGCCAAGAAAGAATGTTACATAACATCTCTTTAATTTAAAAAAAATAGTCATTACTATTTATAAAAATAGGATATGTCAATAGATTTTTATAACTTACTCAAAGTAGATGATAAACTGCTTTCAATGCCTGGGATTACAATTAAACCTAGGTTAACTGATAAATTTGTTAATTATAATAAAAGATTAACAAGGCTTGACCGTATTGCTGGAGAAATATATGAAGATGATACTTTAACGAGAATTATTCTTTGGGCAAATCCAGAGTATTATTTAGAGTTTGATATTCCAGATAATACTATCATTAGGGTGCCATATCCTTTAGAAGAAGTAATACAAGAGGTAATAATTCAAATTAACAAAGCTAAAAATATTTCTTAATGTCTATAGTAAAGCCAGAACCATTTAATATTAAGGATTTATTTATTGATGTTCGCCTTGAAGCATTTGTAGGTAATAATGATGAAAGTATTGATTTTACTGGGAAAAAATTATTTACTACAGAATTCTTTAAAAAAGGAATTGGTTTTGGTATAACAAATATAGATGTTGAAGTAAACACTTCTTTACAGCCAGTGATAGAAATAACTTTTAAAGATTTATTTGGAAATACTATTTATGGAGCAGATAAAACATTTAAGGTTTTTGGAAGAGAAGCTGCAGATAGCAATGCTGATTATTCATCATTATTTAATTGGCCACCCCCTAAGTTTGTATTTTCGTTTAAAGGCTACTTAGGGAAACCAGTTAAGTGGATTTTAAATTTACAAACCACCAATGTTTCTTATGTTAGTTCTGATGGTTCTTATGATATAAAATGTACATTTGTTCCAAATTTATGGGGAATATTTGGAGATATTCCAATGTCATATCTTAAAGCTGTAAAACCTCTAAAAGGGATAGATAATAATACTCAAGCTACTTCTATATACGATTTAATTCACATAGGTAAAGCACAAGAGGTGGAATCTAAAGAGGTAAGTTCAAAATATGAGACTGTTTTAAATAAACTTAAGGTGCTAAATCGTGATATTGCCTCAAGTCTTATAACAGGCTCAGCGGTAGATTTCGGTGAAAGTATTTTTGGAAAAATTGACGGAACGCCAATACAAGGTTTTATTCCTATAAAAATACCTAATCCAACTAAAGTTCAAAAAAAAACTGGTAATGAGTTTTTAGCCAAAGAAGGTGACATAAATTCTTTACCAGTAAAGTCTAACGACCTTAAAGCTTTAAGTAATTTTTTGTTATATATTATTGAGATTGGGCAAGTAGGTAGTGAGAAAGATGAGACGGCAGGTTTTGTTTTAAAGGATAAACATTCTTACAGCTTAGATAGTTTTCTTCGACCATCAAAAGAAATTGCAGGAGAAATAAAAAAAGTTCAAAATACTATTGAGGCTAATATAGAAAAAATAGCTGAACAAAAAGATAGAGACATAAAAACTTCTACTAAGACTTTACTGGAAAAATTAACAATTGGAACTGTTTTAGGTCAAATTGCAGGGGACACTGGATATATATTAGGGTCTATTTTAGAAGCTGGATTTAAAGGTTATTCAGAAAAAAGTAGTGTGAGAAATCAACTTGATGTTGATAAAAAAATAATAGGTAAATATTATCCACTTGAGTTTGATGATGATGGCAAAGAAATTCCAGCTTCTAATGTTGGAACTATTGAGCAAGAATTTGTTAGCAAATTTATAGATGCTATAGCTAAGGGTGTAGCGGAGGATGTAGCAAAGCAAGACGTTGGTGGTTTAGATGGCAATAGTTTTATCAAACAAGGCACAGCTAACAAGATAACAAAGAGAGTTAATAATTTAGAAATACTTAGTAATAATCCTTATTTACCTTTTTATAGTTCCATTTTTTCGTCAATAATTGCACGCTCAGGGATTGTTGGTTATGTCACAAGAAGTGATGACCCTAACTTACCAGGTGATTATAATTCTACTGTTTCTAATAGAGGAAATGAAATAAAAAATATTAAAAAAATAGCAGAATTTGACCTTGAAAATATAACTACAGACTTATTATCTAGAGTGTCAGCTGACGATAGATTTGCCCTTAAAACTTTTTGCCAATTTTGGAATAATTTTTTATCTGATGACGGTGAAAGTGCAATAAATATAAACAATGGACCACAATTAAAATTTGACCAAAACATTGACAATCCAGTTAGTGATGATATTTTAAACTACATAGTTATAACTAAAAATAATGTAAAAGAGTCTGGAATACAAAATAATCAAATTGAGACTCAGGATGATATAAAAAAGATAATAAATGTTACAACTACTACAACTGTTACGTCTGGTATAGCGAATAATATATTGACTATAGATAGTACTCCGTCTGGAATAGAAGCTAAAACTGTTCGCTCTTTTGTTGTTGATGGTATTATAAATTCTGAATTTTTCTCAGATATTAACAAAAAAACACTTTCTGGAAATAAATTAAGACATAATGGAATTAGTTATTTGTTTCCAGAAAATTCTATTACAGATGAAAATTATTTTGTTGTATTTCAAAAAGAAAAAGCAAATAAAGTGAGAGAAATAAATAGTTCTACTTCAGATGCTGATTTTAATTCGGGAGAAAATTTAAATCAAGGAAGCGATACAGATAGTGAAGATGGTCCTACTGGAGTTGTTGTATTTCCTGATAATGGCCCTTTAAATGAAGACGAAGAGACATATGCTGCTATCACTTTTATAAATGAGCAAATTACCAAGGGTAGAGTATTAGATTATGATAAACTTACAGATTCAAGTATTGAAAATTTATCAGGCTATTCTTGGACGAAAACATTTGAAGAAAACCCTGGCGATGGGAAAGAGCCAACTAAAGACATAGCTTATACTGTATATGGTCACCAAAATGATGGTGGGTTTACTGCTGGTTTTGGCGGTGTAACAGTTAGTAATAAAGGTAACAATAAAGCTGTTTTTGGATTGTTTGAAGGTAGCCACAGAGGTATAGCTCAAAGAGTTTATATTAAAACTATGTGCAAATCTATTCTTGAAAAAATACAAGTTCAAGAAGATAAAGTTAATGAAGCGGTATCTAAAGTGGTTAGAGATTTAGATAAACAACAAGATACAATATATAAACAGTTCCACAATATTTTTCATCAATGGAATACTGTGGTTGAAGGTGGAAATGGGGATTTTATTGGTCTTTCTGATAGATTAGAGAAAAAACTTGGAGGAAGACATATCGCAATTGAGTCTGCTGGAAATGGGACAGGAGATGTTGAAAAAGACTCTAAGACTGCAGGAGATGAGGCAGATGGCACATTTGTATATTCTTATCCTACTCAAATAATTAATGGAGGGAAAAACATAGATGTAAGTACTGCTATTATTTCAATAGAACCACTTACTCGCGAAGATTCAAGAACAACAGTTTTAAATATGATAGAGCAAATTTGTTCTAAAAATAATTTCTTATTTATTCCAATTCCTGGATACCCAGGAGCATTAACTGTTAAAGAAATATTTTCACCAAACAATGTGCCTGCGGAGAGTGATTTAAATATTACAAATTATTTTCATATAGTTTTTACTCCAACTCCAGAGTCTAGAGCAAAAACATCTAATGAAGGCTTATCTACATCTTTTGAAGATGGTCTGCGAGTGCAGGAAAATATAAAAGCTGAAGCTTTAGAAATAAATTTTGGTTCTCTTGATAATCAAATTGTTAAAAATGTAGGAGTTTCTATGGATACAAGCAAGCCAACAGTTGAAAGTATTATTAACTTAGAGAGACTTAGCCAAAAAGAAAATCAAAATAAAACAGTAACAACTGACTGTTCTATGCTTTCTGTATATGAGGGTAGAAGTTATACATCCACAATAGATGTAATAGGTAATGCGCAAATATTCCCTATGCAATTTTATTTTCTTAGAAACATGCCTCTTTTTAATGGTTTATATCAAATAATGAAGGTAAAACACTCTATTACACCTAATGATATGAGTACGACTCTTGAGGGTATTCGCATGAGGTTTGATGGTACAAAATACGGTGGAGTTCCTCCAATAACATCTGGTGAAGTTAGAAAAATAGCGGCAGATGTATCTGGAGATTATCCAACACAAAGCAATGATAATCCAAGTACAATAGGTTTTAAACCCGAATCTGATTTAGATAAGCTTCATCCTAATGTTCGGAAAAAATTTAAAGATTTTTTCAAGATGGTAGAACAAGAAACTAATTTTAAATTAGTACTCACTTCTGGGCTTAGGTCTAATCAAGAACAAGCTATTTTAAACGCTACATCCCAAGGTGCTTCTACTTCTTTGCATAACTTTGGAGTTGCAATAGATGTAAATGGATTGTCAAAACAAAGCTCTATCGCTAACTTAAGAAAATTTCCAGCTGGTTATAATCAAGATACAATATCATCAGCCCCTTTAGATGTTAAAAAGAAACATCTTGCTCTTTGGACAAATAGTAATATTGTAAAAATAGCTAAAGATTTAGGTTTAGGTTGGGGAGGAGATTTTAAAACCAACCATGACCCAGTTCATTTTTATGATGCAAAACTGAAATTTAATCCTGGTGCTAAAAAAATGGCAGTACTATATTCTGCGAATAAAACCTTCGTAGATGATAATAATATTACTTATGTTAATTTAACATAGTTAGAAAGTGAAAATAATTATTTAAATTTGTCTAATTAACTTGAATTAAAGGCTTTAAATGCTTATAATTGAACATCAAATTATTATAAAATAAACAAAGAATTATTATGGGAAAAATTACAAGAGTAATTAAGAAACAAATCGGGAGAGAAACACACTCTTTTATGGTAGAAGGAGACACATTTATGGATGTAATGCAGACATCTGCAAAGCTTTCATTTGGAGATGTTAAAAAATGTGATTGTTGTGATTCTGATGCATTGGTATTGGGGGCTCATAAAGCACAAGGGAAATATGATTATGCATATGTTAGGTGTTTAAATTGCAAAGCGACTCTTAATTTTGGACAACAAATAGAAGACACCGACATTGTATATCTTAAAACGAAGGTTGATGAAATGGGAAAAAGAATTTATGATTGGACAAAATATGAAGCTTCATCAGCTCAATAAAGATAGATAAATTTTTAGAAGAAATTCTTGAAAAAACGAAAAAGGCGTGCTCTTAAGGGCAAGCCTTTTTTTTTACTTTTTCGAAAGAAAAAGACTTTATAATAACTTATTTCTTATTTAAATTTTGTCATTATAAACAAAATAAGATTTAAGAAATGGCAAAAAAAGATGAAGAAAAAAAAGTTGGTAAAAAAGTAAGTACTGACAAAGAAGATTTAAATGTTGACCCTGAAACAGGAGAGGTTTTAGAGTCCAAGCCCAAAGAGGTTAGAAAAAGTAAATTTCCAAAACTTAAAGATTATCTTAAAAAGGCAGATATTAAACAAGTGGAATATAAGCCACAAGAATGGATTAATATGAGCCCAGCCTTTAAAGAAGTTACAAAATTACCAGGTATTCCAGTAGGCCATATTGTCATGAACTATGGGCAATCTGATGTTGGTAAAACTACAATGCTTGTAGAGGCAGGGGCAAACGCTCAGAGACAAGGTGTACTTCCAATACTTATTATAACAGAAAATAAATTTTCCTGGGAAAGAGCGAAAGAAATGGGTCTTAATGCAGAAGAGTGTATAATCCATTCTGGTGTAGAAACAATTGAAGAAGGGTGTGATTACATTGTAAAATATTTGAAAGAACAAACAGAAGGTAAACTTCCTTACGATGTTATATTTCTTTGGGATTCAATAGGCGGTACTCCATCTAAGGCTGAATTTGCAGCTAACGAGGAAGGTACAGGGCGTGCAATGATGGAAACAGCAAAAGTGCTACGTGCTCAAATTACAAGATTCATTGCCCCTAAAATTAATGCGACTAGAAAAGCAAATTATCCATATAATGCGACATTCCTTATTGTAAATCATGCATATAGTACACCTCCAGCTCCTCCTTCTAGGGTAGGGTCGCTTAAACCTTATGGTGGAGATGGAATTTATCTTGCATCTACACTTGTGTTCCGTATGGGCGGCATTATGTCTAGGTCATCTAAAGTAACAGCTGTATCTGGTGGAGATAAAGTATCCTTTGCTATTAAATCAGCTCTTGTTGTAGAAAAAAATCACATCACAAATGTAGCTGCTAATGGTAAAATACTTTGTACTGACCATGGTTTTATAATGGATGATAAAGCTACAATTGATGCTTATAAAAAAGAATACAAAGCAGGCTGGGATTTGGAGTTTGATGCTTATTGGGACCATGTTTCCAGTGATTAAATTTTTCCTATCTTTGTAGGATGAATAAAACTTTATTAGTTGATGGATTTCTAAATCTTAAACGCAATCACTACAAAAGATTAAACATTAAAGACAATCAAGGCAATTACTGTGGAGGAACTTTTGGGTTTCTCGACAGTCTCAGAGTTGCTATTAACAGGGTTATGCCTGATAGAGTTGTTGTAATGTGGGATGGCTTTAATGCAGGTAAATATCGTTATGATTTTTATAAACCATATAAAGCTAATAAGCAAAAAAATTGGGAATTAGAGAAACAAATTTTATACGGGCAAAATTATGGAATTCCAAATGATAATGAAACTTTAGTACTTTTTCGACAAAAAGAAAAAATTCAAGAATATTTAGATGAACTTTCTATAAGACAAGTTCAAGTAGATTATATAGAGGCCGATGATTTAATTGGTCTTTATTGTTTGCGGTCGCCTGGTCAAGAAATAGTAATTATGTCTAGAGATGGGGATTATCTTCAACTTATAGATAACAATGTTTCTGTACTTACTCCAGACAGTTTGTTATTGGTGACAAAAAATAATTTTTTTAATACTTATGGTTATACTCACGAGAATGCCTTGCTAATAAAGAGTTTTAAAGGTGATAAATCTGATGGTATAAAAGGTATTTTAGGAGTTTCTGAAAAAAAACTTTTAGAAAACTTTCCTAATATGAAAAAAGAAAAGTACTTTTATCCTCGATTAGTTGATGAGGCTTATTCAAAAAAGGAAAAACAAAAAGGGAGAAGTAGATTCTTCGATAAGATAATTAATAGTGAAGCAGAACTTTATCGTAATGCAAAATTAATGAATCTTAAAAAACCTTTTATTAACCAACAAGCAGTAGATGAAATAATGAGTGTGTCTAGAGGCCCTATGAGTTCTGATGAATCTAGGTCTATAAGTGAAGCAATGACCATGTTTGTTAAAAATGGTTTTCAGAGGCATTTTGGACAAGGAGTTGATTTTTTCTTTAGACCTTATTACAGAGTTCAAATGAAAGAGAAAGAGTATATTGATTATTATAATAATTTAAAAGAAAAAGGGAAATAGAATGCAAACAAATAAAACGGATTATTTTTATTTTTACCCAGACCTTTGGCTTAGCGACCCTGCTCTCATAATATGTAGTTATCAAACACAAGGGGTTTGGATTAACATGTTATGTTATATGGCAAAGGTTACAGGTTTTCATTGTGGTACGCTAACTGTAAATGGAAAGGCTCTTGATAAAGATAAAATTCGTCAGTTAATGAGAATTGATAGTGAAGTTTTTGAAAGTGCTTGGGACGAATTGATTAAAAATGGTATTCTTAAAAAATCTCCATCTGGAATATATTATTCCAAGAGGCTTGTTCTTGAAAATAAAAAACGCCAAAAGGCTCTTGAGTCAATAGAAAAAAGAAAAAAAATAACTACAGAAGAGAAAGAACGACGTGCCAAGGAGCGTATTGAGAAACATAGAAATCTCAGAGAAGCTGTTGTGGAGTATTTAAATGAAAAAACAGGTCGCAAGTCAAAAATTGATTCTCATGATGCCATAGACCATATAAATGGTCGAGCAGAAGAAGGATATGAGCTTGAGCATTTTAAAGCAGTAATAGATGTAAAAACTAAGCAGTGGCTTAATCAAGAATCACAGAGAAAGTTTCTTCGGTGTTCTACTTTGTTTGCACCTAAACATTTTAACAATTACCTTAATGAAAATGAAGATTGGCTTGCAGAACAAGGTAACCATGACCTTGAAAATGCTGTAATTAAATATTTCTGTCAAATAACTGGGAAGAAATATAAAGTCGATTCTGCAATATCAGCACTTATTGTTCAATTATCAAAGTTAGGTTATACCACAAAAGATTTTGTGCATGTGATTGATGTAAAAACTAGTGAGTGGAAGGGTACAGAGCATGATAATTGGTTAACGCCAACAACATTGTTTGAGAAGACGAAATTTCAAAATTATTTAAACCAAAAAAAACAGCCAAGAAAAAATGTGATAATTACCAATAAAGGAAAGGGCTATGGGGACATAGATAATTAGAAAAAGAGAGTTATTAACAAAGTAATTTCATTACCTATATATTTCAAACAAATGAAGATAACGATATTTAAGGATATTTCTCAAACGAGAGACCCTTATCATGTAGATATTGAAAAAGTTTTTAATAGAATTAAAACGGGAATTAAGTCGAAAGCCTTAATTGAGAAGATTCGTATTGAAGCTGACAAAAAAGAAAGAGATAAATTAAAACTTAAACTTCCTTGTATTTGTTTTTCAGGTATTTTTGAGTGGAGGGCGAATGCTGGCATTAAATCACATTCTGGTTTAGTAGCGTTAGATTTTGATGGTATGTCCCAAGAAGAATTGGCCGAGTTCCGAAGTAAGTTGATGAAAAATAAATATACTTACGCCTGTTTTATTTCACCTTCTAACAATGGTATGAAGGTTATTGTAAAAATACCATCAAATATAAAAGACCATAAAGCTCATGTAGAAGCCTTACGTCTTTATTATAAGCAAGACCATTGGGATGACCTTAAGGATGTAGCACGTATTTGTTATGAGAGCTATGACCCTAACATTTATATCAATAATGATGCTATGGTTTTTGATATGAAGGTTGAAGTTGACCCAACAAACTATAAACCAAAAAAGCCAGAAAGAATTATAAAAGATTTTAATGAAATCTATAAAAATATTGTTTTATGGCTTGAAAAACACCAACAATATTCAGATGGTAATAAATATGTCTATTTGGTAGCTCTTGCTTCTGCATGTAACCGATTTGGGATTGAACAATATTGGGCTGAGACTAGAATCATAAAAGATTATCAACATAAAGCTTCTCCAGTAGATGAACAAGATTTTGTTGATATTGTACAACGTATATATATTTCATATGTTAATCAGTTTGGAACATCTTGGTTTGAAGCAGATGGGGAAATAAATGATTTTGACCCAATGGGGCCAGTTCGTGATGTGATTTATGTTTCAGAAATTGAACAAGATATGTGGAATTCTCTCAAGAATGGTGATGCAAGGGGAGAAACGACGTACTATCCACAAATTGACCTGCATTGGACTTGGAGAAAAGGTGAAATTAACCTTATGGGTGGTATTCCTAACCATGGGAAATCCACAATGATGCTTCAACTTATGCTTGTGAAGTCATTCATGGCTAAAAAACTTGGGTTACCTCCAGTAAAATGGGGAATATTTTCTCCTGAGCAAAATCCCCCAACTGATTTTTATAAAGACTTAATTCATAGTTGGGCTGGAAAGACGACTGAAAAGCATCATATAGAACAATTTGGTTGGGAGCTTATTTCTGACGAAAAATTTAAAGAAGGCATTGACTTTATGAATGAACACTTCTTTTTTGTGTATCCAAAAGATGAAGCACCAACTCCAACATATATAAATTCTAAATTTGAAGAATTAATTATCAAACACGGAGTTGAAGGATGTATGATTGACCCATTTAATCAATTAGATAATGACTGGGGAAAGCATGGTCGTGATGATTTGTATATTTCATCTTTCTTATCTGCTGAAAAGAGATTTGCCTTAGATAAAAATGTATACAAAATCACTGTTGCTCACCCAAAAGGAGGGTTAGAAAAAAATGCTACTGGAAATTATACTTGCCCTGATGTATATAATTTTGCTGGTGGTGCAATGTGGAATAATAAGTGTGATAATATTCTTATATCTCATAGACCTTTTTATACAACAAACAAAGGAGATACTTCAGTTGAATTTAGCTCTAAGAAGATTAAAAAACAGAAACTTGTAGGTATTCCAGGAACTGCAATGCTTGATTTTAATAGAAAAACTAACCGCTACGAAGTAGCTTTTGAAGATGACGTTTATGATGAAACTAATTTGGATGAAAATGGAAATCCCATGAGAACTTACAAAGCTCCAAGATATAATCCTTTTGACCATGACTTGTATGATATTAAAAAGCAATATTCAAATAACAGAATAGTCGGAGAGTCTACTGGCAATTCTGCTGATGCAATTCAAAATATTATGTCGCAACAAAAAGCTGCAGCAAATGAAAATAATTCAGAGTAAATTCTTTGAAAAAACGATAAAAAAAGTGGTTTTAGAAATTATTTTAAAAGTAATTTAGAATTATAAAAAAAAAGATTTATTTATAAAAACAAAAAAGAAAATGGAAGATATAAAAAATAAAAAAGTAGAACCGATTCTAGTAGAAAACCCAAATCGCTTTGTGATTTTTCCAATCCAACATGATGATATATGGGATGCATATAAAGTGGCACAAGCAGCCATTTGGACAGCAGAAGAGATTGACCTATCTGAGGATATAGACCATTGGGAAAACAAATTAGATAGTGATGAAAGACATTTTATTAAACATGTATTGGCATTTTTTGCAGCAAGTGATGGAATTGTAAATGAAAATCTAGCTGAAAACTTTTTATCAGAGGTTCAATATGCTGAGGCAAAATTTTACTATGGATTTCAGGTTATGATGGAAAATGTTCACTCTGAAACTTACTCGCTTCTTATTGATACATATGTTAAGGACTCTGCTGAAAAAGATAGGCTATTTAATGCAATAGAAACTATTGCTTGTGTCAAGAAAAAAGCCGAATGGGCACTTAAGTGGATTGAGTCTGAGGATTTTGCTGAGAGATTAATTGCATTTGCAGCAGTAGAAGGAATATTTTTTTCTGGTTCGTTTTGCTCTTTGTTCTGGCTAAAAAAGAGAGGTCTTATGCCAGGTTTGACTTTTTCTAATGAATTAATATCTCGTGATGAAGGTTCGCATACAGATTTCGCTGTATTACTTCATCAAAAACATGTAGTAAATAAAGTACCTAAAGAAAGAATTATTGAGATAATCACTAATGCTGTAGAAATTGAAAAAGAATTTGTTACAGATGCATTACCAGTGAGACTTATAGGTATGAATGCTGAGCTTATGCAGCAGTATATTGAATATGTTGCCGACAGATTGCTGAACCAACTTGGGTGTGAGTCTGTATATAAGGTATCACAACCTTTTGATTTCATGGAACTAATTTCAGTTCAAGGGAAAACTAATTTCTTTGAAAAAAGAGTTGGCGAGTACAAAAAAGCTGGCGTTGGAGGCGACAGCAGCGATAAAGAAATTAAGTTTGATGAAGATTTCTAAAATAACTTAAAGCAATTCACTAATCACTATTTAGCTCGATAGTAATGCTGTTAGAGCAGGGAGTGCTCACTCTTAAAACTAAAATACTACAAACGAAAAATAAAAAATAACAAAATAATGAAAGTAATTAAACGAAGTGGAGAACAGGAAGATGTAAAACTAGAAAAAATACACTCTAGAATTATAAAGAATTGTTATGGATTAAACACTAAATTTGTAGAACCTCTTAAAGTAGCTATGAAAGTGATTTCAGGACTTAAAGATGGTATTACAACAGAAGAGCTAGACAATCTAGCAGCAGAACAAGCAGCTGCACTTGTAGGTGACCACCCAGATTATTCAAAGTTGGCAGCAAGAATATCTCTTACGTCACTTTATAAAAGTGATAGCATAAATAAGTCTTTTTTTAAGACTATAGAGACTCTTTATAATAATGTAGACCCAAATACTAAAGAAGCAGCACCACTTGTTTCTGATGAGGTGTATGAAGTAGCAAAAGCTAATAAAAGCAAATTAAATTCTGTGATAATTAGAGACCGTGATAATTTAATTGATTACTTCGGGTTTAAAACACTTGAACGTTCTTACTTGCTTAAATCAGGCGGTAAAATTATTGAGACTCCTCAACATATGTTTATGAGAGTGGCAATTGGCATTCATGGTAATGATATTGAGAAAGTTATTGAAACCTACAATTTTACAAGTGAGAAGTGGTTCACTCACGCTACGCCAACTCTTTTTAACGCAGGGACTAGAAGAGCTCAGATGAGTTCTTGTTTTCTTGTAGCAAATAAATCAGATTCTCTTGAAGGTTTATTTGACACACTCGGAAATGTAGCAAAAATTTCTAAGTGGGCTGGTGGCATAGGTCTTCACATTCACGATGTAAGAGTTAAAGGTTCATACATTAAAGGGACTGGTGGAAAGTCTGATGGCATTGTTCCAATGCTTAAAACATATAATGAGGTAGCTCGTTGGATTAATCAAGGTGGGAAGAGGAAGGGTTCTTTTGCTATTTACTTAGAGCCTTGGCATGCTGATATCTTTGAATTTCTTGACCTTCGCAAGAATCACGGTAAAGAAGAAATGAGGGCAAGAGATTTATTTTTAGCACTTTGGACTTGCGACCTTTTTATGGAGAGAGTTGAAGCCAAAGGCGATTGGACACTAATGTGTCCAAGTGAGTGTCCTGGGCTTTCAGATGTTCATGGAGCAGAATTCAATGCACTTTACGAGAAATATGAGTCAGAAGGTCGTGGAAAGAAAACTGTTGCAGCTCAAGACCTATGGTACAAGATATTAGAGTCTCAAATGGAGACTGGAACACCGTATATGCTTTATAAGGACGCTGCGAATGCAAAATCAAACCAGCAGAATTTAGGAACTATAAAGTCTTCAAATCTCTGTACAGAAATTATTGAGTATAGTGAACCAGGAGAAACGGCTGTGTGTAACTTAGCATCACTAGCTCTTCCAATGTGTGTTGATATTAAAGATAAAAGAAAAAAAGTGTTAGAACAAGAAAGTTTCTTTGATTTTGAGAAGCTTTCTGAAATAACAACAGTGGCGACTAAGAATTTGAACATAATTATCGACAAGAACTATTATCCAATTCCTGAGACTAAAAAGTCTAACTCACGTCACCGCCCAATTGGACTAGGTGTACAAGGGTTGGCTGATGTATTTCAAATGATGGGAGTTGCTTTTGACTCTGATGAAGCAAAACAGCTTAATAAAGATATTTTTGAGACAATTTATTTTGCTGCACTTAAAGCTTCTTTAGAACTTGCTAAAGAACATGGGGCTTATGAGACATTTGAAGGTTCTCCTGCAAGTAAAGGAATTCTTCAGTTTGATATGTGGAATGAAAATGGTGAGCCAATTAAATTTTCTGAAGAACTTTCTTATGACTGGGAAACTCTTAAAGCAGAAATTAAAGAACATGGTATTAGAAATTCTTTATTACTTGCACCAATGCCAACAGCTTCTTGCCAAATGTCTGATACACAGATAATTACAAACAAATTAGGCGAAGAAAAAGTGTTGTCTTATCAAGAAATAATGGATGAGAGAAATGTGGATTGGAGAGAGATAGAAAAAACGAGTAATCCACATTGGATTAAATTAGAATCTCCAGTTGTAGTTAAGACCATGAATGGTGATGTGGCTACAGATAAAATGTATTATAATGGCCACAAAGAAGTATTTGAAATAGAGATGGAGGATGGTGAAATATTTAAGGCAACTGCAAATCATCAGTTTTATGTCAATAGAGGTGCGGAGCAAGTGTGGGTAAGAGTAGATGAGTTAGAAGAGGAAGATGACATAGTTTGCGTTGAGGAATTTGTTAAAGTTGGCTAAAAAAATAAGTAAATTAAAATAAAAAAATAGCATGAAAATAAAATCAATAAAAAAAGCGGGCATTAAGCCGACATGGGATTTAAGTGTTCCAGGAGAAGAACATTATATAATGAAAAATGGATGTGTAAGTCACAACACTTCTCAAATACTTGGAAACAATGAGTGTTTTGAACCTTACACTTCAAATATCTACTCACGTAGAACGCTATCTGGGGAGTTTATGTGTATCAACCGCCATTTAGTAAAGGATTTGATTGACCTTGGTATATGGAGCGAAAACATAAAACAACAATTGATTGCAAATAAAGGTTCTGTTCAGAATATACCAGAGATTCCTGACCACATCAAAAGTATATATAAGACTGTATGGGAAATAAGTCAAAAAGTAATTATTGATATGTCAGCTGACCGTGGAGCATTTATTTGTCAGAGTCAGTCACTTAATATATTTTTAGATAATCCTAATTTTGGAAAACTTACTTCTATGCATTTTTACGGATGGAAGAAAGGCCTTAAAACTGGAATGTATTATTTAAGAACTAAAGCTGCATTAGACGCAAAACAAGTTACTGTTTCAGTTGCGCAAACTCAAAAGACTGCTGATGAAAATGTTGCAGATATGGTTTGTTCGATTAATGACCCAGATAATTGTGAGGCATGTGGTTCGTAAATATAATATAATGTTACTAGATATCTTATTTCCTTTTAACGTTTAAAAAAAGACCTGAGCTCCCGCTTGGTCTTTTTTTTTTATATTTATTAATATGGAAGAAATCCGTAAAATAATTTGTGAACAACTAGAACAACTTGATGTAGATGACTTCGGTTCTTCTTCTAAAGAAGAGTATGCTACTAACCTAAAAAGGCTTGGTATATCTAATTATGAAGAGTTAGTGGGTCAAACAGTAGGTTTTATTAAGCCTTCGTATGGTATTCACACGGTTGACTTTTGGAATCCAGAGACAGCAGAATATCAATTGGAAGCAAAAACTCTTGATGGCTCTACTCATCGTTTTTGGACATCACCATTTAAAATATTGCCGATGAAAGATGTGGAGTTATATCAAATAGAATTGGAAAAAAGAAAAGAAAAAGCTGCAGAGGAAATGTTTAAAAATCGTTATGGACAGTCTTAGAAAAATAATTCGTGAGCAACTAGAGCAACTAGAAGAAGTTAGGTCAACCAGCTTGCTTGGAATAGCTGGTGACATAGGTAGACATGTGCCTAACTTAGAGACAATGGATATTAAAAGTCTGGCGAGTGGCATGGTTGGTCTATATAAGAGTTCTGATGGAAATGTTTACGAAATTGAAATAACTCCAGGGGCATCTATAAAAGATAAGTCTTTTTGGGGAGATGTCTTAACAAAGAACGATAAGCCACTTAAAGGCTTTAAGAGAGCTTTTGATAATCTAGGACTAGATTAATTTATTTTTTACTTTACATTCTTTTCGGCTGTGTCTAAATTTATTTAAATACAGAAACTATGAGCAAAAAAACTTTAAAAAGCAAAAAGAAAAGAATAGCAGCAAATAAACGTGGAGTCAAGAGAGCTATGAGAGCCAAGCATACTGCTGAAACAAAATACAAACGAACAGCAAAAATAAGAGAAAAGAAAGTTGCTGAGCAAAGGAAATTCCAAATTTATATGGAAAAATTATTAGCTTCTCGCCAGGAAGACTAATATCAATATTTTATTTGTTTATTTAAAAGACTTGTACCAAAAGTACGAGTCTTTTTTTTACCTATTTATTAAAAAGTTTATTATATGGATTTAAACAAGAAAATAGAACAAATTTTAAGAGAGGAGTTTCTTGAACAAGATGTTCCTAATTTGGAAGCATCTTCAAAAAAATCAATTGAAACACCAAAGTTAACAAATCATATTAAACCAACAGTTGTTCAATTCAACAAAGGAAAAGAAGACCAGTTTAGAGTTAAATTTTCAGAAAGAGGTTTTGCTGTAGAAGGTACTAGACTTAGTTTTGAACTTTTAGATATTGCAATATCCAAAAATTTTAACCTTACTCTTGAGGGTGGAAATGGTTTAGAGTTAGACCATGTAAAGATGCAGCAGATTTTAAAGTATAGAGACAGATTTTAATGGAAGAATTAAGAAAAATAATACAAGAAATTCTTCAGGAAACTTTTAAATCAGACCATTATAAAGAAAGAGTGGTTCAAAGATTTAAAAGTTATAAATATACAGAGCCGCAATTTGACTTTTCTACAATAGAAAAACAGTTAGAGTTCATTAGTGATAAAATTAATTTCAAGCCAAAAGAATCTTTTGGTGTATTCATAAAATCGTTTGACCCAACTTATTATATTTCTAAAGACCCAATTACTAAAAATATTTCTGAAGGAACTGATGTATGGGTTTTAATTAGAAACAACGAGATTCAAACGGCTATGTTTCGTAAAAAAACACAGAGAACTAAATCAATTTCAAATATTAAATTTATAACATCATATAAAAGACTAGTTAAACTTTATAATGAAGGTGTGACTGAGATTAGCGGTTTATCTCTTCAAGTTAAATCTACAGGCTCAAGAAAAAAAATAGATTTAGATTTACCTATTGTAACACTTCAGGGTAGGAAATGGTACATAGATGAGTCTAATGAACAAATTATATACACAAAAAATACTAAGAAGACTATTTCTTTTGATAAGGCTTTTGATGTTTATCCAGAACAAGAAGTGAAAAAACTTTATGACCCAACTTCTTGGGAAAAATAATTTAAAATTTGAAGTTCCCATTGGCTTAAGTTTTCTTTTCCATGTTTGTTTATTCTGTCTAATATACTATCAATTTCTTCTTGAGAAGGAGTTTTTGTAGAAATCTCTGCAACAAATCTTTCAAATTCTGGGTTGTCCTCGTGGTATATTTCAAAATTGCTTAAATTAGAAATGTTTAAAATAATATAATTTGGAGCATCAGGGTTTGTTAAATTTATTTCATCTTTAATATCTAATAAAGTTTTATTAGATTTGAGAATAGCTTGTTGGTTACTGATAAAAAATATATCTTCAGTTACTTCATGAAACATAAGGGTAATGTCATCATCACTCAGTTTGTCTAAAAATGTTATGTATAAATATCTTGTCATATTTGTTTATACGATGTTTTATGCTTAAATGTTGCAATGAAACAAAAAGAAATTATAATACGTATTTACAATTAATGAAAAAAGTACTGCACATATTTGATATGGACGATTGTTTGTTGTGTACTCCAACAATGGTCGATTTTATAGACACAGATAGTGAAGGTTATGTTATAAATCCAGAACCAGCCCTTAAGAGCCATATGAAAAAATTAGAGAACTCTACCTTTGTTTTACTTCGCAAAGAGCTTAAGTTCAAGAAAAGTGGTGACTTTATTGTTGTGATTAACGCAAAAAATAGGAAGCCTTTTGGTTTAGAGTTCATTGAGTTAATTGAAAAACTTAAAAGAGAAGATATAAAAGCAGTGAGGTTACCTGAGAGAACTATTAATGAAATGAAACGTGCTGTTACTCTTAAAGATGGAATAGTAGTACTAGAGCCATTTGGAGGATTTTACAGTAGTACAAGTACTATTGGTCGCCATCTAAACTCTGAGGTTGCAGTAATATATAATTCTGTTGACAACAAAATGATTCTTACTGGACGTGAAGATGATATAGTTAAATTTAATAAATGGAAAAATAAAAAGGAAAATAGCGTTAGAAGAGCTGACCAGCAGTGGCAAGATGCTGTTGACCGTGCTGATAGCCCAGAGAAGAAGCTTTTAAAATTGACAATGCCTAAACAAGGAGATTCAATGAGAATACAGATTAAAAAAAGAGAATCTGAACTTACTAACATGAAAATTCACATTGCGAAAAGACTTAAAGAACTTAGCTTAGAATATCCTAATTTTGGGCTTATGTTGTACAGCGGAGAAGGTGGTATTTCCACTTTTAAAAGTAAGGCAATAGAAAACATTGTTAAAAAGAATGGTCTTTCTGAGGTTCACTATTATGAAGACAGAGAGGATTGGTTAAATGCTGCAGAAAGTTATTTGCAAAAGGTTCTGCCAAAAGTAAAATTTCACGGTCATTTAATTGCTAATGTGAAAAATGAAAGGCATTTATAAATTTTTTGAAAATTAGTTTTTTTTTTGTAAGTTTGTAGTAGATATTTTACAAACACAAACTATATGAATAGACAAGAAACAATTCCAGGAAGTACACTTTACCCACCTGGAGAAAATGAACCAAATAAAATGCATATTGGAGAGAATGGATTGATTGAATCTGATGCTCCAATAAATGAGGGCGTAGGAACTCCTTCTACTCCACCTTCTACGCTCACACCCACATCTACACGTCAACCTACACCTACAACGCCAAGAAAAGCTCAGTCTGGACCTCCAGTCGCAGACTTTGGTGTTCATAAAGAGAAAGTGGCTGAAAAAACTGTTTTAAAAAAAGATGGAA
>Ga0114934_10000764_pt1 | contig 20565 bp, 18 predicted proteins | sample 4SBtaG_2_FD_99695 | JGI IMG/M metagenome (GOLD analysis project Ga0114934, IMG submission 99695) | Deep subsurface microbial communities from Kolumbo volcano to uncover new lineages of life (NeLLi) - 4SBTROV10_white metaG | ecosystem: Environmental > Aquatic > Marine > Volcanic ...
CAAATTTGGGCTATGATAATAGCACAGATTTGTAGTATTTCTTAATTCCCGCAATAAGCGGGACAGGCAGTCAGAAAAATTTGTGAATTTTTCGGGTTAAAACGGTTTCCGGTATTTATCATTTTCATCTAAATAAATATCCAAATAACTTTCGTACCTTGTAATACTAATCTTACCCTCTTCCACGGCTTGTTTCACGGCGCAATTAATTTCATGTGTATGCGTGCAATCATCAAATTCACATTGCCTGCCTACTTCAAAAATCTCGGGGAAAAAATGAGCAATCTCTGATTTTTTAAAATCAAACAAACCGAACCCTTTAATTCCCGGCGTATCAATCAGATAACCACCATTCGGCAACCGATACATTTCCGAAGCAGAAGTTGTATTCTGACCTGTCCGGTGATATTCCGACAAATGACCCGTTTCTATCTCAACATTGGGAATCAATAGTTTAATCAAACTGGATTTTCCCGTACCGGAATGCCCGGAAATAAGTGTTACCTTATTTTGAGCCAATGCTCTCACTTTCTCGATATTTATTTGTTTGGTAACAGACATTTCCACAACTTCGTAGCCAAGTGATTTATAGAGATTTTTCAAAAAAAACAATTCTGTTTGCAATAATTCAGAAGCGTATAAGTCAATTTTATTAATCAAAAGAATAACCGGCACACTATAGGCTTCGGCAGTAGCAAGAAAACGATCAATAAAAGTAGTTGTGGTTTTTGGATTTTCTATGGTAACCATCAAAAAAGCCTGATCAATATTTGCCGCCAATATTTGATACTGCTTTGATAACTTTGCTGATTTTCGAATGATAAAGTTTTTGCGGTCATCTATACCGGTAATAAATGCTTTATCATCGTTTTTTTGATATTCGACCCACACAAAATCACCCACAGCAATGGGATTTGTACTTTTAAATGTCTTTGTCCGTAAATTCCCTTTAATAACGGCATTTATTCTTACACCATCAGGCATAACAATTTCGTATGTTTTACCTGTGGATTTAACTATCCGGCCTTTGACTTTTTGCATGCTTCAAATATTCAATATAGGAATTAACATGACGGGCTTTTTTCTTATCGTAAATATCATCAATTGTAATAATAATAGCCGTTTCTTCTACATTTCCGAAAAATGGATTAATAGATGTTCCAAACACTTTCATGGTAGATGATATATTCATATATGAGTTGAATAATGGCGGAATATTTTCACCAAGACTCCTAACCTTTTTATTCAATGCATGATAATCGGCCACATAACTATCATTACCTATAATCGATGCTAAATAGTCAATATCTGTATTGATTTTTATTGGCTCATACGGAACCAGTAATCTTTTCTCGTCTTTAAAATATTTTTGAAAGAAATATTGTATTAAATCTCTTGCCAAAGGATTATAATCCGCATACATCGTAATTTTTCCGATAAAATATTTCATTTCGGGATACATTACAATTAAAGCCCCCAAGCCATCCCATAAGTTATCAAGTGCATACATTGATTTCCGTGAATATTTAGCCGACTGATATGCCGGCTGAATGAATGACCGACCCAACTCAATACAATAAGATAAATAGTTTTCTACAAATTCATCCTCCACCTTAAATAACTCAGAAAAAGCCGTATTAATTTGTCCTTTACCGTCTTTAACTAAATCCTTCATGAAAAGAAAACGATAACCACCAATAATTTCTTCTTCATGTGGATTCCACAATACCAACTGTTTGTAAGCAGAACCATCGGTTGCCACATCAAAACGGTCAATGTCAACACTTTTACCTGTTCCCCCTCCGGCAGCCCTAAAAGTCAGTTCGCGCAACCGCCCTATCTCCATCATCACATTAGGCGAATCCTCATTGGTAATGATATAAATCTCATTATCTCCAAAATTAGTGGTTCTCACCAACTTGTCCGGTGTTAGTTCATTCTTTAATTCTTCGGCTGTAACAGGCGGAATAATAGGTCTCATAATGAAAACAAATGCTAAAGTTATTTATTAAGAAACAAAGATAATATATAAATGTCGTATTGCTACAAAAATTGCCTTTACAGTTTTTTTCATCAGGCGGAACACTTGAATTTATTTATTTGTAGCTCAAGAAGATAAGATATTTAGCTCAATTATTGTTGTTTTTGAACTATATTCTTTAGGTGAATGAGTTGAAACAGATAATGGGTCGCTATTTATTTTCTCCTGTTTCGAAATCTTGTAATGTTTTACCGGATTTCATTTTCCATTCGGTCAAACCGTTTGCACTGCGCCCCATAATAATCATTGCAGCAGAAGATGAACTACTAAATAAATAATCACGGCTCATTACCAGCTTGTCATTTTCTTTAACAATTACCCCTTCTGAAATTAAAGTATCCCGAAGTTTTTGCATTGCCTTAGGATAAGAATTAGTTATTGGGTCAGCGACTTGTGAATTTCCAAAAACTACAAAACCCTCACTTGTTGGTTTTCCTATTCCATTTGCTCCTCTTGTAGCAGAAATGTAAAATAAATATTCTTCTTTATCAGGCTGCACTTTAGTATCAACTTGTCTAATTTGCTCAAATGCATTATATCCAAGAGTGCTAACCAAAATCAAAATATTTGCAAAAAACTCTTCCATTTCTGCTTTATCAGACTCCGAAATGCTGGATTGTGTAGGTATTTGACTATTAATCAACTCATAACGATTTGCAGCAGTTGCAATTTCATAAAGTCTGTTTTCCAAATATTTTATGTGTGCTTTGTTTAAATTATCATCCTTGCTTATAAACACTATCGCCTCATTCCAAAAATCTTTTTCTTTTACATGTTGAGTAAGTCTATTAAAAATATTTTCTGCCTCACCAATGTATAGTTGTCCTTTTTCCGACAAATCAGAACTCTTATTTAGCAACATATAAACTCCTGTTGTCTGTATTTCTGGTCTATCCGTGCAAATTTTAATTAAGTTGCGTGGAAGTTTATATGCTTTACCAGTCCAATTTGATAATTCACAAGTAAGTCTACCGTTTGTGTCTCCATCAATCAAAAATAACTTTATCGTTTTTCCAAATTTCATAGTATCGTGTTTGTACTGCTATTTATAATGCCACCCAACTCATTGATTGCCATCAGCATTAAATATTTGGTTGGGATTTTCTTTAATGGCATAGACATGATCTTTAACTTTCTGAGCCCATTGGCGATAATTATATTTTTTATCAAAAACAGTATAAGGGATTGGTTTGCCGACTGTATAAACAATCGTCTTATTTTTGGCTCTGAACAATTCATCGGGGAGTAAAAACATTTCAAGATTTGCTTTAAGGCCAAAGAAACTACGCCATACCCCCACACGATAAAAACGCTTAGTATTTTGCGCATCAATATGAATGGGAACAATATGCCGTTTAGAAGCCACCGCTTTGGATAAAAAGGTCTTTTTCCATTCCAGATCCACAATCTGTCCCTTAATTTTTCGTGAAACCATGCCTGAAGGATAAAATAATATCTGATAATCAGAATCATACAAATCAATCATTTGCTTAGAGGCATCCTTTCCCATCGCCCCATATTTATTGATAGGCACAAAAATAGGATTAAAGTTTTTGAGATTCAGCAATACATCATTCACCGGAAAACGAATTTTTTCGGGAAAGACATCATAAACCAACCGCATAAATCCTACACTTTCTAACCCTCCCATTGGATGATTGGCAACAAAAATATAACGACCATCCTTTGGCAAATTCTCTCGCCCGTTAACCTTTAATGTAATCTTGAATTCGTCAATGATGGCTTGAGCAAAATCAATTCCCTTTTTGTCCTGATGTTTTATTAGAAACTGATTAATCTCCTCTTGGTGAATTATCCGTTTTATCCATGATAAGATAAACCGCGGCATTCGTTTAGCCAGTCTTGGGTTCTTTTCGGCAAACACCTTCTCAATATCAATCAAAAACAAACCGGACTCACTCATCTCACAAAATTTTTGGCAAATTTACGCTAAAAAATTAAATTCGTAATAATTCCCCGCTGAAAGCCAATAAAAATAACCACTACTAATTATTAATTGCTAATTGTTAATGGTTAATTATGAATTATGAGAAAAGATATATTAATGATTAAACGAAAGATATATTATTTAAAGATGTTACACTATGCTAAACATCATCACCTCTACACAAAAAACCAGAATACAAAACATTAGTAATCAGAAATTAATAATCAGCAATAGTTAATGGTGAAGAGTTTAAAAATAAAGTATCCTTATTGTAAGCGATGATGGAACAGGGATTCCTATCTTTGTTCGGAATAACATATTAAATTAGCCGTCATTGCGAGGAAGTATTCCGAAGCAATCTATTTAATATCAGCAGATTGCCACACTCGTTCCTCGTTCGCAATGACGGAGAATTTGTTGAATTAATGCATTTGTGTACTCGTTACAAACGAGGGCAACAAGGGGTTCTTGTATGGATAATCCGGGTTGATTGACAAGACGCTTCAGTTTTTAACACATACTTAAACACAACATAGGCATTATATCACTAATTAACAACTAATTAACTTGTTAATAACGCGTTAATAATTTCAAAAGTTATCAACAATTGTGTAAAAAAGTGTTGGATTGTGTTGGATTGTGGATAATTTGATATTATTTTTACGAAAAATTTAATACGAGTGACAAATTTCATTGGCGACTATACCGGCAAAGTTGATAGTAAAGGCAGAATCTATTTCCCTGTGCCGTTTCAAAAACAAATGAGCGGACAAGTCACCAACCGTTTTGTCGTAAAAAAAGATATTTTTGAAAATTGTTTGGTTATTTTCCCTTATGATGAATGGGAAAAGCAAGTGGAACTTATCCGTAGCCGCCTCAATCCCTACAACAAAACGCACAACTTGTTTTTACGAAAGTTCTACAAAGACACCGTGGAAGTTACTTTAGATTCAGCTAACCGCCTGCTGATACCGAAAAAGCTTTTGGAAAGTGCACAGATACATTCAGAAATTATTTTAGTCGGCCAAGATAACAAAATAGAAATATGGGATGCCAAGGAATTAGCATCTAAGGACATATCTCAAGATGATTTTGCTAAACTGGCAGAAGAAATTTTTAATGACGAAAATCAATAATTGTCAAACGATGAAAAACAAAGAAAATTTTTACACCAACCGCTTTATTTTTAATTAATTATGAAATATCACACCCCGGCGTTACTACAAAAATCTGTTGACGGTTTACATATAGAGGGGGATGGTGTCTTTGTTGATTTGACTTTTGGTGGCGGTGGACACAGTCGTGAAATACTAAACAGACTTTCTGAAAAAGGTAAGCTCGTAGCGTTTGATACCGATAAGGACGCTGCCGAAAACTTACCCGACGACAAAAGGGTTATTTTTATTCAAAGTAACTTCCGTTATTTTATTCAGTTTTTAGAATATCATAATTTGCTTCCCGTGCAGGGTATTTTGGCCGATTTAGGACTGTCATCACATCATATTGACATGCCGGAGCGCGGTTTCTCCTACCGCTTTGATGCCCCGCTTGATATGCGAATGAACCAAAACGCAAAAAATACCGCATTTGATATTATCAATAATTATCCCAAGAACAAACTACTTAATATCCTTGAGGAGTTCGGTGAACTCTCAAAAGCAGGAAAAATTGCTGAAGCCATAGTTAATCAACGGGAAATAAAACCCATAGTAACGACTTTTCAACTTAATGAAACAATAAAATCAACCTTTGACGGCCATGTATCAAATAAGGTATTATCAAAAATTTACCAAGCCCTTAGAATTGAGGTCAACCACGAACTTGATGCGCTAAAAGATATGTTGCAATCAGTTCCCGGTGCCCTTTCTTCCGGTGGGCGAGTTTGTATCATTACCTACCATTCGTTGGAAGACCGTATTGTCAAAAACTTTTTCAAGCAAGGCGAAATCGACGGTCAACTTACCGGCAGTCATAATCAACTAACACCGGTAAATAAAAAAGTAATCATTCCTGAATATAAAGAAATAAAAGAAAATAAGCGGGTACGAAGTGCCAAATTACGGATAGCAGAAAAACTGTAAAAAAATTAGACTTTTGAAGAAATGAAATTATTCAACAGAAATACAGAAACTAAATCACAGGCAAAAGAAATGCCCAAAAGAACGAAACAAAAACGGTTTCAGTTTCGCAGTGTCATTGATGGTTCTATGTTAGCCAATGACGCTATTTCAAAAAACTTAGGTTATTTCATTTTTTTAAGTGCTTTAACAATGCTGTATATCGCTAATAATTTTCAAACAGAGAAATTAGTCCGTAAAGAAGCCCACTTAAAAAAAATATCCAAAGAATTAAGGGCCAAACAAATATCAAAAACTTTTGAGTTAATGAAAAATGTTCAACAATCACAAGTTATTAATAAAATAAACCAAACAGATTTAGGATTGAAAGAAGCCACTAAGCCTCCTTTCATTATAAAAATTACAGATTAATGAAAGCACTGCGAAATAAAATATTGAATCGTTTTGCGCTGGTATATGTTGCCTTCTTAATATTGGGGATTATCACCATTTTTCGGATTGTTAAGCTCCAATTCTTTGAGCGTGATAAATGGATACAGGAAGAAAAAAAATATACACTGAAAAACATGGTAATTGAGCCGACAAGAGGAAATATCCTTTCAGATAAGGGCGAACTCCTTAAAAGCTCAATCCCATTTTATGAAATTCGCTTCGACACGCAAGTAGAAACCCTCACCGATAAAATCTTTAATGCAAATATTGACTCACTTGCCTACTGCTTAGGCAAAGAATTTGGAAAACCTGCAAGCTATTACTACAACAAATTAGTAAATGCCCGTCGTAAAGGCAACCGCTATCTTCTAATTGCTAAGCATGTATCAAACACACAATTGCACCGGATAAAAAACTTCCCCATTTTTCGTGCCGGCAAATACAAAGGTGGACTTATCGTAAAAATGTCAACATTCAGAGTACAACCCTTTAACTATGCAACTCGCACACTGGGTTACCTGATGGATGGAAACCATGCGGTAGTAGGATTGGAAGGAGCTTATGACAAATATCTCAAAGGACAAAAAGGATTAAAAGTCATGCAGCGACTTACCGGCAATGTATGGAAAGAATTTCCTTATTCAGATAAAACAAATCAGGTAGATGCCAAAAATGGTATCGACATTCAGACAACTATTAACCTCCAAATACAAGATATTACTCATCATGCCTTATTGCGTCAGCTACAAGCACAAGAAGCCGATCATGGAACAGCCATTGTTATGGAAGTAAAAACCGGAAAAATTAAAGCCATCTCCAACCTTGGTAGAAGCAAGGAAGGAACCTATCGGGAATTTTTCAATTATGCTATTGGTGAGACATACGAACCCGGATCCACTTTCAAATTAGCATCATTGGTTGCCGCAATGGAAGATGGATACATCACCAATTTATCGGACACTATCAATACCGGAAACGGTGTTACTTATTTTTACAATCATAAAATGCAAGACGCGCATCCCGGGGGTTATGGTAAAATTACCATTCAACAGGTTTTTGAAAAATCCTCTAATGTAGGGGTATCAAAACTAATTTATAAATTCTATAAAAATCAACCACGGAAATTTATCGAACGACTTTATGCTCTGCATCTTGGCGACAAACTCGGCATTGAAATCAAAGGAGAGAAGAAACCATTTATCAAATATCCGGGCGATAAATTCTGGTCAGGCATCTCTATGCCACAAATGTCAATTGGATATGAGTTAAAAATTACACCGCTGCAAATATTAACATTCTACAATGCGATTGCGAATAATGGTAAAATGGTAAAGCCTCAGTTTGTAGAAAATTTTATGGATCATGGGGAAATAACAAAATCTTTTAAAACACAAGTTATTGACCCGTCCATCTGCTCCAAAGAAACCGTAAAAAAAGCCAAAATCCTTTTGGAAGGCGTTGTAAACAATGGTACTGCACGAAATATTAAGAATCCATACTTCAAAATAGCAGGAAAAACGGGAACAGCACAAATAGCAAACCTTAGAATGGGCTATAAAGAAGGTAAGAAAGTTCAATATACGGCTTCTTTTGTCGGTTATTTCCCCGCTGACAATCCGATGTATTCAATTATAGTTGTTGTTTACAAACCAACAAAAGGAAAATACTATGGCAGCCAAGTAGCCGCACCTGTTTTTAAAGAAATTGCAGACAAAATTTATGCGACACAGTTCCAATTAACCGAACCCATTAATCTGGCAAAAATTGATACCCAACTACCTCCACCCATTATAAAGTATGGTAATAGCATGGACATAAAAAACTTAGTTAGTGATTTACAAATTCCTACAGATTCTTCATCTTTAAAATCAGACTGGAGTGTATGTATGAATACCCCGGATAAAGTTGAATTAAAAAATCGATTTATTGCCAATAGGCAGGTTCCCAGTGTCATAGGTATGGGACTAAAAGATGCTTTATATATTTTGGAAAGCCTTGGTCTGTCGGTAGAGCCAATTGGTAGTGGCACGGTTGTTTATCAGTCAATAAAACAGGGTTCACGCGTTAACCGGGGCGATAAAATATTTTTAAAATTAATGTAATGATAACCTGAAATGAATTTAATTAAGATTTTAGAAAATATTGAATACAAACTCATTCAAGGCAACTTGGATAAAGATGCTCATGCCATTGTTTTTGATTCACGAAAGGTTGAAAAAAATGATTTATTTGTTGCAGTAAAAGGGACAATTACCGATGGACACCAATACATTAACACAGCCATTGATAAAGGCGCTACAACTATTGTTTGCGAAAACACCCCTGCAAGTATTCCGGAATCCGTAACACTAATCCAAGTAAATAACAGTGCTAAAGCATTATCGCTTATGGCTAACAATTTCTTTGGTAAGCCTTCGCAATTCATGAAAGTTGTCGGTGTTACCGGAACCAATGGAAAAACAACCATTGCCACCCTTCTTTACAAATTGTTTGAAAAAGCAGGATATAAAGCAGGTCTGTTATCTACCGTAGAAAACTATATCCATACAGCTGTCATTCCAAGCACGCACACAACACCCGACCCCATTCAGATTCAAAGCCTGATGCGAGAGATGGTCAATACCGGTTGTGACTACTGTTTTATGGAAGTCAGTTCCCATGCTATCAAACAAGAACGGATTGCAGGCATTAATTTCGATGGCGGTATTTTTACCAATATCACACACGATCATTTAGACTACCACAAAACTTTTAAAGACTATCTCTATACAAAAAAACGGTTTTTCGATACCTTACCTAAAACAGCTTTTGCGCTTATCAATCATGATGATATTAATGGTAAAATAATGGTACAAAATTGTGATGCCAAAGTTTACAAATATTCACTTTTTACCCCTGTTGATTTTCATGCCAAAATTTTACAAACAGATTTTACTGCAACCAATATTTTGTTGAACAATAAAGAAGTTTGGGTAAAACTCATTGGAAAATTCAATATAGCCAATCTATTAGCAATCTATGGTTCTGCTATTTTGTTAGGCCTGCCTGACGAAGAAACACTTATCCACATCAGTGAGTTGGAAGCGGTAAAAGGACGCATGGAAACAATACATATAGAAGGCAATAAGACCGTAGTCATTGATTATGCACACACTCCCGATGCGTTAAAAAATATTTTAGAGGTACTCAATGATATTGAAACAAAAGGGGAACATATCATAACTGTTTTTGGAGCAGGAGGTAATAGGGATAAAACCAAACGCCCCGAAATGGGACAAATTGCAGCCGAATTATCTAATAAAATCATCATCACTTCTGACAATCCAAGGAACGAAAACCCTGAAGATATTATTAATGACATTTTTGCCGGTGTTCCCATCGAAAAGAAAAAAAATGCAGTTACGATACCGGACAGAAAAGCAGCCATAAAAACGGCTATTATGATGGCAGAAGATAATGATATTATTTTGATAGCAGGGAAAGGCCACGAAAACTATCAGGAAATTAACGGCAAGAGATTACATTTTGATGATAGAGAAACCGTTGAAGAAATTATTAAATCATGAATTGTGAATTAAACAACTTGTAATTATGTTATATTATTTATTTGAATATTTAGATAAACTTAATTTCCCCGGTGCCGGTGTTTTTCACTATATTTCTTTCCGGGCAGCCATTACCATTATTACCTCTTTAATATTATCAATGGTTTTTGGGAAAAAGGTTATTAATCTGCTTCAAAAAAAATTAATTGGTGAAACCATCCGTAACCTGGGACTTGAAGGGCAACTGGAAAAAAAAGGTACACCAACCATGGGTGGTATTATCATCATTGGTTCCATTATTATTCCCATTCTTTTATATGCTGATCTGACAAACATTTACATTATTTTAATGATTATCACCACATTATGGCTCGGACTCATTGGATTTATAGACGACTACATTAAAGTATTCAAAAAAAATAAAAAAGGCCTCTCCGGAAAATTTAAAATTATCGGGCAAGTTGGATTAGGAATTATTGTAGGTTTGGTTTTCTTTTTTAGCGATGATGTCGTTGTAAGAATTCCCGAAAGCAAAGTAACTTCACAAGAAATTATTCAAAGCAATGAACACATAGAAACACTCTCAAAAGAAAACACCAAATATGTCAATGTAAAATCAACAAAAACAACCATTCCTTTTCTAAAAAACAATGAATTTGATTACAAATATTTGATTTGGTTTCTTGGCGAAAATGCCCATAAATGGGTTTGGTTAATTTTTGTGATTGCCGTCATATTTATTATCACAGCCGTATCAAATGGTGCTAATATGACTGACGGTCTCGACGGTCTGGCAACAGGAACATCGGCCATCGCCGGCAGCACTTTGGGAATCCTTGCTTATGTATCAGGTAATATCATATTTGCCAATTACCTCAACATTATGTATATTCCATTTACCGGTGAGCTGGTAATATTTGCGGCTGCTTTTATTGGTGCAACCATTGGATTTTTATGGTATAACTCCTACCCCGCTCAAGTTTTTATGGGCGACACCGGCAGTTTGACGCTCGGCGGCATCATTGCAGTATTTGCCATTGCCATACGAAAAGAATTACTGATACCAATTTTGGCAGGCATCTTTTTAGTGGAAAACCTCTCTGTTATGATTCAGGTATGGTATTTCAAACGGACCCGTAAAAAAACAGGTACCGGGAAACGAATATTCTTGATGGCACCTTTACATCATCATTATCAAAAAAAGGGCTACCCGGAAGCTAAAATTGTAACCCGGTTTTGGATTGCGGCCATTTTCCTTGCTGTATTAACCATTGTAACTTTAAAAGTCAGGTAATGAAAGAACGCATTGTCATATTAGGTGGTGGCGAAAGCGGTGTGGGAGCAGCCATACTGGCTCAACAAAAGGGATTTGAGGTCTTTTTGTCTGATTTTGGAAAAATAAAAGAAATCTACAAAAATGAACTCAACGAAAACAATATAGAATTTGAGGAAGAACAACACAGCTTTGATAAAATCTTAAACGCACAAACAATCATAAAAAGCCCCGGCATAAGCGATAAGGTACCGGTTATTAAAGCAATTATTGAAAAAAATATTCCTATTGAAAGTGAGATAGAATTTGCTTCAAAATATACCGATGCAAAAATTATTGCCATCACCGGGAGCAACGGAAAAACAACCACCACGCTACTCACCTACGAAATATTAAAAAATGCCGGATTAAATGTGCAGGTTGCCGGAAATGTAGGCAATAGTTTTGCGCGCGAAGTCACTAAAAACCAATACGATTATTTTGTGTTGGAAATCAGCAGTTTTCAATTGGACAATTGTTACACCTTTCACCCCGATATTGCCGTAATACTAAATATTACGCCAGATCATTTAGATCGTTATGGATATGAATTTGACAGATACATCAGGGCAAAATACAGGCTCATTCAAAACCTAACTGATGATGACGCTTTTATATATTGTTCCGACGATGAAGTCATTAATAAATATAATGCGGAATTAGCTAAAGGCACTCAATATCCATTCAGCATAAAAAATACGGCAAATCAAGCCGCTTATCTTGAAAATAATCAAATGAAAATCAATATTAATCAAAATCAATTTAATATGTCAATTTACGAATTAGCATTACAAGGGAAACACAATCTCTACAACTCCATGGCAGCTGCTATCACAAGCAATGTCCTAAAAATCAGGAAGGATTCTGTAAGAGAAAGTTTAATGCATTTCAAGGGGGTTGAACACCGTTTAGAGTATGTTATCAAAGTACATGGTATCCAATTTATCAACGATTCCAAAGCCACCAATGTCAACTCCACATGGTATGCCTTAGAATCTGTCAAACGGCCGATAGTGTGGATTGCCGGCGGCACAGATAAAGGAAATGACTATGCCCAGCTTAATTATTTAGTTAAAAATAAGGTAAAAGCTATTGTCTGCCTCGGTGTTGATAATACAAAACTAATTGAGGCATTTAAAGATATTGTCCCTGTAATTACCGAAACCCAATCGATGATTGAGGCAGTAGGAAAAGCTTATAATCTATCGAAAAAAGGGGATACAGTGCTGTTATCACCTGCCTGTGCAAGCTTTGACCTCTTCGACAATTACGAAGACCGTGGCCGTCAATTTAAAAACTGTGTTTATAATTTGTAAATAGCCAATGAAAAGAAATATTTTCACATATTTGAGAGGTGATCGCATTATTTGGATTATTATCGGTGCGTTTGCTATATTTTCAATGTTGGCCGTTTATAGTGCATCTGTTTCCCTTGCCTATAAATACCAAGGTGGAAATACTTTCTATTATTTTCTGAAACACGGACTAATTCTTTTCATTAGCTTCATTATTATCTATTTCTTACACAATCGTCCTTATCGTGTATTTCTAATCTGGGCTCAGCCCTTATTCCTGCTTAGCATCCCGCTATTAGTAATAACCTTAGCTTTTGGCAGTAATCTTAATGAAGCCTCACGATGGATAGAGATTCCAATTATCGGATTAACCATTCAGACTTCTGACTTTGCCAAAATTGCATTAATAATGTATCTATCCAAGCTGCTGGCACAAAAGCAAAAAAACGATGAGATAAAACAACTGAAAGAAGGGTTTAGACCTTTAATTATCCCAATACTATTAACTGTTGCCTTAATATTTCCTGCCAATTTCTCAACGGCGGCAATGGTTTTTGTCGTTTCACTTATCTTACTCTTTATTGGGCAGGTAAAATTTGTTCATATCGTCTCACTCGTTGCCATTATGCTGGTTTTTGGGTTCTCTTTTATTTTTATCGGTTCACACTATATGGAGCATTCTCGTGTAGCGACATGGAAAAACCGTATTGAACAATTTTGGAACCATGATGATGTTGTTGATGAATCTAAAAATTTTCAAGCCAACCAAGCAAAAATTGCAATTGCCACTGCCGGCATCATGGGAAAAGGTCCGGGCAACAGCACACAAAAAAATATCTTACCGCATCCTTATTCCGATTTTATTTTTGCAATTATTGTAGAAGAATACGGATTGATAGGAGGCATTCTGATAATTGGATTTTATTTAATTCTCATATACAGGTCTATTGTCATTGTCAAGAAAAGTAGCAGTTATTTTGCATCATTTCTAACGATTGGGTTAATATTACTTATCACCATGCAAGCATTTATTAATATTGGCGTTGCCGTCAATTTATTCCCTGTTACCGGACAAACGCTACCTTTAATAAGTATGGGTGGCACATCATTAATATTTACCAGTTCAGCTATCGGGATGATTCTAAGTATTAGTAGAGCTGTAATCCAAGAAGAAAAAACAAACACAAATAATAACAATAAACAAAACATATCAAACAACACAAATCAAGACACTGAAGATGAAAGCACTAATTAGCGGCGGCGGAACCGGCGGACATATTTTTCCGGCTATATCCATAGCCAACGAAATAAAACGGCAAATACCCGAATCAGAAATTTTATTTGTAGGGGCAAAAGGAAAAATGGAAATGCAAAAAGTGCCTGCTGCAGGATACAAAATTATGGGTTTGCCTGTACGCGGATTCCAGAGGCGCTTATCAGTAAAAAATATTAGTTTTTTCTTCAATTTACTTGCCAGCATGATAAAAGCGCGACGCATTGTCAAACATTTTAAGCCCGATATTGCCATTGGTGTTGGTGGCTATGCCAGTGGTCCTGTATTGAGAACTGCTACATCAAAAAAAATAAAAACATTGATTCAAGAACAAAATTCTTATGCCGGCGTTACCAACCGGATATTGAGCAAAAAAGTAGATAAGATTTGTGTTGCCTACGAAAACATGGAAAAATACTTTCCGGCAGAGAAAATTATTCTAACCGGAAATCCTATCCGGCAAGACATCCTAGACATTAGTGAAAAAATTGCTGAAGCCTCCACTCATTTCAACCTCAAAGCTAACAAACCAACCTTGTTAGTAATTGGTGGCAGTCTGGGTGCTCGTTCCATCAATGAAGCAATACATCAGGATTACCAAAAATTAATGGATGCAGGCATACAAGTTATATGGCAAACCGGTAAAACATATTTCCCACAAGTAACGGACTTAGCAAAAGAACTATTACCCAAAGGCATTGTAATCAAGGAGTTTATCAAACGAATGGATTATGCGTATGCCATTGCCAGCATTATTATCTCGCGTGCCGGCGCCGGTACCATCTCAGAGTTAGCTGTAGTAAAAAAACCATGTATTTTAGTTCCTTCGCCTTATGTTGCCGAAGACCATCAGACTAAAAATGCGATGGCGCTAGTCGATAAACAAGCCGCATTATTTGTAGCCGATAAGAATACAAAAGAAAAACTGGTAGATACTGCATTAACATTAATTAATGATGAAATACAGTGTAATCTCTTACAAAAAAATATTGCAAATTTTGCAAAACCGGATGCGGCAAAAAACATTGTCAAAGAAATTATTAAATTACTAGAAAAAAAGTGAATATAAACGACTATACATATTATTATTTTATTGGAATAGGTGGTATTGGTATGAGTGCCCTAGCCCGGCATTTTCACAGATTAGGAAAAACTGTAGAAGGATATGACAAAACCCCAAGTCCACTAACTGATACTTTACAATCAGAAGTTATAAATATTCATTTTGAAGAATCCGATTCGCTGGCAAATAAATTGCCGAAAAATAAAACCCTTATTATTTATACACCTGCTATTCCTAAAGACAATAAAGAACTTCTTTTTTTTAGAAATGCGGGCTTTGACATTCTGAAGCGTGCAGAAGCCTTAGGACAAATTTGCAAAGATTTTCACAATATAGCCGTGGCAGGTTCACATGGCAAAACAACCATCAGCACACTACTTGCTCATTTATTTAAACAATCACCTGTTGGCTGTAATGCTTTCCTCGGTGGCATCAGTAATAATTATGAAACCAATTATCTGCAAAGCCAGTCCTCACGCTATGTAATAACGGAGGCAGATGAATACGACCACTCTTTTTTACAACTAACACCTCACATTGAGATAATTACCGCCGTAGATTTAGACCATTTAGACATTTACCACAACGAGCAAAATCTTTTATCTTCTTTTCAGAAATTCATTAATCAAATAAAACCGCGTGGGACACTCATCTTAAATAACAAATTAAAAAATAAATTTTCATTACCCGAAAACACAGTTACTTATGGATTGACACCTGCTGCCAATTTTTGGTCAGAAATAGTCAATTACCAAAAAAACATTTTCTCATTCCATACCCCCACAGAAGATTTTCACAATTTACAATTAGGCATTCCGGGAGAATATAATATTGAAAACGCTACCGCCGCATTAACAGCATTGTATTTGGAAAAAAACTTTTATGCTGCTTTGCCGGATAACCTCAAAAACTTTAAAGGCAATAAACGGCGTTTTGATATTCGTTTTCAAAACACAGAAACCATTTACATTGATGATTATGCACATCATCCACAAGAGTTGCAATCAATAATCACAGCGGTCAGGAAACTATATCCGTCAAAAAATATACTCGGTATTTTCCAACCGCATTTGTTTTCGCGAACAAAAGATTTAGCAGACGACTTTGCAAAAACACTTAGTAAACTGGATAAATTAATTTTATTAGATATTTATCCTGCCCGCGAAAAACCAATAAATGGCATCACTTCAGAATGGTTACTTAGCAAAATTAATTTAAGCAATAAACAATTATTAAATAAAGATGAAGTAATCCCCTATCTTTCAAAGACAGAAAATGAGATTATATTAACACTTGGTGCCGGTGATATTGACAGATTAGTGCCCCAAATTGAAGAATTACTAACCCTTAAATATGCTGACCATGAATCGTAAAACAATCAAAGAAATAGCATTTTGGGGATTAATCGGTATTTACCTTTTGAGCATAGGCATCTTCGCCTCTAAAAAAATAAGCAGTTTAAGATACAACAATTTAACAATAATTATTACTGACAGCACTAAACATCAATTTATTAATGCAGAAGATATAACAAAAATTATCTCAGAAAAAAAAATTAGAATTTACGGAACACCCTTTGACAGTTTAAACACATTAAAACTGGAACACACTATTAAGAAAAGTAACAATGTCATTAAAAATATTGAAATATATCCAACTTATGATGGAAAATTATTTATTCAAATAACACAACGGAATCCTATTTTGCGAATTATTACTTATAATCATAATAGTTTTTATATTGATGAAGACGGGCATCTGATGCCTTTTTCCACCAAATACATTTCGCGTGTACCGGTTGCTACCGGCGACATCAATGCTAGTCTTAGCATGTTTCCCTCCGATTTTAATGCCAAAAATCAAGGTTACAAATTTCCGAGTGAAAGACTTATTCATAATTTATTTAATATCGGGACAATAATTTACAATGATTCCTTTTGGCATAAAAATGTTCAACAATTGGTGATAAAAAGTGAAAATCAACTAATAATTATACCCGAAATTGGAAATTTTATCATTAATTTTGGTTCTTTTGAAAACATAATTAATAAATTAAAATACATGAAAACCATGTATAACTCCGTTCTTCCAAAAGTTGGATGGAATAAATACAGTGAAATAAATTTATCATATAAAAATCAAATTGTTTGTACTAAAAAATAATAAAATCTTATGAAAAAACAAAAAATTGCAACGATTGACATTGGAACCACCAAGATTGTATGTATTTATGGCGAGCGTGACGAAAATGGAAATTTTTCTATTAAAGCAATGGAATCAATTCCTTCCGCCGGCGTGGTGCGGGGTGCAGTTATCAATTTACAAAAAACAACAGAAAATATCAAACATGTCGTTCGTGCCGTAAAAGAAAAAACAGGAGAAGACTTCAAAGAAGTTTTTGTCGGTATTGCAGGAGATCATATTCGCACCATCAAATCCAGTGAATACATTAACTTTGGTGAATATCGTGATATTACTGCTAAAGACATTCAAGAACTTGAGAAAAACATTAAAAAAATTCATTTGGATGCCAATCAAGAAATACTTGAAATTATTCCACAAGATTACAATACAGATGACATGCGGGGTACAACAGAACCTGTTGGACTTTACAGCTCCCGTATAGAAGGAAATTATCATATAGTTACAGGCAAAACACAATCTATTGCTATCATCAATAAATGTGTAGAAAATGCAGGTTTGAAAGTAAAACAATTGATTTTAGAACCATTGGCTTCTGCCTACGCCACACTAACAACAGAGGAAAAAGAAGGGGGTGTAATTATGATTGATATTGGTGGAGGCACTTCAGATATTGCAGTTTTCAAAGACCATAGGCTAATTAATACCGCAGTAATTCCTTTTGGAGGAGAAGCAATTACCAATGATTTGGTTAAAATATTAAAAATATTACACCGTCAAGCGGAAGAAATTAAAGTAAAATATGCCTCTTGCCTGCCTTCAATGGAAAAAGAAGAAATTGTGGAAGTTCCCGGTATTGAAGGACGAAGCACAAAAAAAATTCATCTAAAAGAAATTGCTAATATTATTAATGCCCGGGTCTCTGAAATTTTTAAATTTATCTTAACCGAGTTGAAAGAAGCTAAAATTAATTTGGATAATATTGGTATCGGTATTGTATTAACAGGCGGAGGTGCCCAACTAAAATACATCAATAAATTAGTAGAATTACTCACCACCAAAGAAGTCAGAATTGGAACACCACAAATGGACAATGCAAACATAATAAATAAACCACAATACGCAACAGCTGTAGGTTTAATCATTGCAGGCAGCCATTATTTAGACAAATATGATGAAGAATTAGAACATGCTCAAGAACAAATCGATGAGGGAAAAGAGCAAGTAGAACAGGAAGAGCAAGAAGAAAAGAAAAAACAAAAATCAACTTCCCTATTCAATAAACTTACTGAAATTATTATCGGAAACAAAGACGACCAAAATTTTTAACCAAAACAACGCCTTATGACTGACCAAGATTTTGTTAATTTCTCAATGCCCAAAAAAACTTCTTCCATTATCAAAGTTTTTGGCATTGGTGGAAGTGGCAGCAACGCGGTAAACACAATGTTTACAAACGGTATAAAAGATGTCGAATTTTACATTTTCAATACTGATGTCCAACATTTTGAAGGGAGTGATGTGCCCAATAAAATACAGTTAGGTGCTAACGAAACAGAAGGGCTCGGCGCCGGCAACAACCCCGAAAAAGGAAAGGCATCTGCCATAGAAAACTTGGATACCATTCATGACATCTTGGAAAACAACACTAAAATGCTTTTCATTGCTGCAGGTATGGGTGGCGGCACAGGAACCGGTGCTGCACCCATTATTGCGAAAGAAGCTAAAGAACTTGGCATTTTAACGGTTGCCATTGTTACTTTTCCAATGATTAATGAAGGACGAAAGCGATGGAACCAAGCGATCAAAGGTATTGAGGAACTCAAAGAGAATGTTGATAGTTTATTGATTATCAACAATCAACGCATATTAGACATCTATGGTGACATGACAATAATTGAAGCCAATAAAAAGGCTGATGAGATTTTGACCATTGCCGCCAAAGGTATTGCCGAAATCATTACTGTAAGAGGCAGTATTAATGTTGATTTTGCCGATGTGGATTCCATTATGCGGAATAGTGGGGTTGCGCTCATGTGTAATGGTGTAGCATCGGGCGAAAACCGTGTGGAAGAAGCACTGAAACAAGCACTCAATTCACCATTATTAAATGATAATGATATCCACGGCGCAAAAAATATTTTGGTAAATATTACTGCCGGCGGAAAAGGTGTTTTGACAAGCGAACTTGGGAAAATTTTAAATACACTTCAAGAACTTGCAGGCGACATGGCTGATGTTATTTGGGGTATTGCCACTGACGAAAAACTTGAAGAAGAAATTAGCATTACAATCATTGCCACTGGATTTGAAGTTAAAGATATAACCGAAGACAATTATCGAGCAAAAGAATCGCCAACAAAAAATTTGGAACAATCTACCGAATTTACTGAAACAGACACCAAAGAGCCTTTGGAAAATACTACCACAAATGTTCCCCCAAATATTCCTAAGCAAAAATTTAACATAAAATCGACAAAAGATATCTTTGAAAACATCGAAACACTTGAAGACACGCCGGCAATTCAAAGAAATGTAGTACAGGGTTCTTTGTTTCATGAGACAGAAGAGCAAACGAAAACAGAACAAAAAGAAGAAGAGATATCCCGATATTCCATTAGAACGGATAACGACGATTCCAACATTGATGAAAACCCCTATTTTGACAAAAAGGTAGATTGACATAAACCATTTTTTGACAATGACATTATGGGGTATAAATGGCTCATTATTTTTATAATTTGGTCAGGACAAAGTTTTGGGCAAAATACACAAAAAGCAATTTTTAAAAATTTCACAAGCAATAACATTGTTAAATGGGAAATTCCTATCAAACATTTAGAAACAAATCCGGCATTACCAAACAACGATTCTCTTTTGCTTGTTTACAACGAATTGCTATATGGTATTACAGGATTTTACATTGCTGATAAAAACAATAAAGCCCCTGATTTTCTTTCAAAATTTTATGATGCTATTGCCCTCTTAAAAGAAAAACCAAATTTGAAATCCTATTATCTTGCTTATTCATCTGCTGCCATTGCTTACGATATGGCATTACATTTATATAAAATTCCTTTTCTTGCCAACAAAAGTTTTTCATTGGCTTATGCTGCCGTTAAGCAAAACAGCACCAACCCTGTGGCATGGGTCATCCTTGGGAATGCCAAATATCATGCGCCTAAAGTCTTTGGTGGCAACCTCAACGAAGCATTAAAATTTTTCAAAACGGCTAACAAATTATGGGAACATCTCAACCAAACAAAAAACAATTGGCTGTATATTAACACCATGGCTTGGGTGGGTTTTATCAACTATAAACTAGGGAATTACAATGACTCTAAAACAATTTACAAACATATTTTAAAAATGGCGCCTGACTTTTTTTGGGTAAAAAATGAATTATTACCTGATGTGGAAAAAAAACTGTAAAATG
>Ga0114934_10000765_pt1 | contig 20563 bp, 10 predicted proteins | sample 4SBtaG_2_FD_99695 | JGI IMG/M metagenome (GOLD analysis project Ga0114934, IMG submission 99695) | Deep subsurface microbial communities from Kolumbo volcano to uncover new lineages of life (NeLLi) - 4SBTROV10_white metaG | ecosystem: Environmental > Aquatic > Marine > Volcanic ...
AGCGGTCCAACCTTGGATCGTTCCATCGTTGAAGTCATCATTGATATCATCTATCGTTATGAAAAAGCTAGTATCTCTACATACCTGTTTGGTAAAGTCACGTTCGTATAATAACACTCCGAAAGGGGAATAGTATAAGGGGTATTGAGAAGTGCCATTTTTAGGCTGATCTCTCCTGTGAACAACACTTAAGGTTATAGGCTCTATTTTTCTAACTGCGCTCATTATAGCTCCCTTAATTTACAAAAAAAGGTGGATACCCTCTCTACTCCTGACATCTATAAAAAGTAAAACATGGTTATACATTCCGGTTAATTTCCATTCTATGTGGATGATGTATTGATTTAAAACGGGTGATGTAGGGTTAATTTGTCTTTTAATTCTTCTAGATAAGCACTCTTGTATCGTTCGGTACTACTCACATACCGATGCCCTGCTTTATATTGAGCCTTTCTTAAACCTTCGGTTTTTACCCAATGATGAATCCGGCTTGTTCTTAGATGATTAGCATTTTGAAACATTGGCAATATCTTTTTTAAGGATGGTTTCATCAAGTGAAGTGGATTACCAATGTTATGTGTGCCTTTGGTTACCAGAAGTTGTGAAGTCTGCTTTATGGTAGATTCTTGTAAGATTAACGGTCTTGTTTTGAGTAAATAATCTTGCAGAGATAGAAGTTGAAAAACCTGCAAATCAAGTGTTCGGTCACTACTCTGTTTAGATCCTGGAGCGTAAATAGTTCCATTGGTTAAATCAACATGTTCAACTTCCAAAGCTTTGAGCGTGTTAACACCTAGTGCTTGATAGATCATAAGTCCCAACATGATCTTGTTTCGTTTGCCTGTAAGTCCTATATCTGGGTAACTATCATAAAGCCTTTTGAGCTGATCTTCTGAGAGAGGGCTTAAGGGGAGCTTTCTTGTAATGCCCTTTAATGCAATTTGTTCTGCTGGATTTTCTTCAAGCTTCAGGTAATTAAAATACTGTTTGAGTACACTGATTCTTCTTTGGATGTAAACCGCTGCTGCTCCTGTAGACTTGCAATGTTCCACGTAAGAAAATAGGTTATTGTAGTTGTGGGTTTTTACCCCCTGATCTTCCATCCAGCTTAAGTAATGATCTACATAATTATTATAGATTCCTGCGGTTCTGATGGTCTTTCTGCTGTGGATTAAATAGTTGTAAAAGCTCATTCTATCGTGTTGCTAGGTGAGTATATATCTGAGTGCTGTCTAAGGATTTATGTCCTAGAAAAACAGCGATATCCTCCAGAGGCATTCCACTTTGTAAAAGATGCGTTCCAATGCTATGTCTAAGCACATGGATACTTACCTGTTTTTCATTAAAGGGAGAATAGGCAGCACTTTTGACAAGTTTATTTAACCTGTAAGTAGCCGTTTCCTTATGCATTCTGTTACCTCTACTACTTACTAAAAAGGACTGTTCATTGTTGTTGGAGGCTAAAAAGTGTTCTCTGGATTCAAAAAGGTATTTCTCTAAATGCTTTACTGTGCCTTGGCTAAGTGGGACATAACGTTGGTGGGCTGTCTTGGATTTTTGAACCAGTAGCTGCCCTTTAATTAAATCAACATCCGTTACGTTAAGGTTTGTTCCTTCTGATCTTCTCAGCCCACAACCGTAGTATAGCGCAAGCATTGCACTGTCTCTTATTCCTAGAATGTCTTTTTCACAAGCATCGTAAAGGAGTTTGATTTCTTTGATGCTCAATGCATCAGGAGTGTTACGCTCTGAGGCAATAAAGGGAAGCTCTACTTTAATAGAAATAGATCTCGTTTTTCTTAAATGTTGGAATACAAGAACTAAGCTAGATCGATGCTTTCTAAGTGTAGTTGGAGATAGTCCCCCACCCGTTTTTTGATTAGATCGGTTTTGTAAATAGTTAAAGTAGTTGTCGATTATCGGTTGGTTGATCTGATCTAATTCAAAGGTTTTGGAATGTTCTAGGAATGTGAAAAACTCGCGTATGTTCTGCTCTGCACTATGGATTGTGCCTTTACTATAAGAAAGCACTTCTAACCAAGAAGTAAAGTCTTTTAAATCGGTTTGATAGTGTTTTGTTATGTGGGTTTTCATAGGCAGTTTTTTTAAGGGGTATAGTCCCTTGGTGTGATTTATGTGATTTTGTGACGCAGAGTCTGCGAGCCTTTATTTAAAAGGGATGGCGAACATCGCCAAAAGTGTGATTTAGATGTGATTTGAGTGTGATTCAAGCATCTGGATAGTTTTCTCTAAGCTCTTTTAGCTTCTGATCCAACACATCCATACCCTCTTGCAGCTTAGAATAATCATCCCAAACATTGATCTGGTATTCATAGCTCATCTTTCGATTAGTTCCAACCTTTGTGATGTAGTGGTATTTCTCCAGTGTGTTTAAATTACGCTTGAGTGTTTGTGGATGAAAACGGAATGCTTCTCGGATGTCTTTAGCAAAAAAACTTTCCTTCTCTGTCTTTTTAACCGTGGCTTTCAACGCTTCAAAAAACGCTCGTTGTTTACCACTCAGCTCATCTGATTTTCTTAAAAATGAAGCCCTGCATAATTGGTTTGCCCAGGCGATATCATCCAATGTGGTTTCAATAAAGTACTTGCCGTTATTATCCTTTTGCTTCTTGCGCTGGTTCTGGTGAAGGAATGTAACCGCCTTGATAAGTTGTATGTAATGTTGATTGGTTCGAAGTGGTTTAAACACACTTTGAGGTAGTTTTAATTCTGGTTGAAATGGATTAACAACACGAAGATCGTGCTGCAATATTCGTTGGAAATTCTGCAGTAGAGTCTGTTGTTCCTTTACTTTTTCAGTGTTAATCAAGCCAGCAGCTAGCGCATTTTGATAGTCCATCACCGCTTCTTGTTGCCGTTTGCTTTCATCGATATGTATCAGAAAACTTCTGTTACTATTATCCTCATAAACTTTCTCTTTGGTTGTTGCTCCTACGATACAAACTGGACCAGCAGCCTCTAGTTTCTTCTGACGGTGTTCCCCACTCTGCTGATCCATTTCCGTTACAAACTTTACAATGGACTGATTAGACATGAACTCTCTTAAAGGCAAAAGTGCGCCCATCGACCCGTCCAGATCCTCCAGCATTAAAATCTTCCGTTTCCAAAACTCTCTATAAGGTGGATAGAACAAAACGTTCTCTGTAAGTGCTGTGGTGATGTGTTTAGATTCTTGTGGAACTGTATTAATAACCGTTTTTAAAAGATTGGTTTTGCCACTTCCTGAGCTACCATGAATCAAGCCATGTAGTGGGTAGTCAAAGTTTCTAGTGAGAAAAATTAGAAATAGCAGTAAGCCGTTATCCTCTTCTCCGATTAGTCCGATTTCTTTGAGTAGTTCTGAGATTTTTGGAAGTAGGTTTTTGTCTTTAGAGAGTTTAGTGGCTGCCGCTTTCTCTTTTGGAGTGAGCTTGATTTTTTTGGCAAGTTTGGGAAGTAGGATTTCGCTCCGCTTGTCTATCCGGTATTTTTCTAGGTTTTGGATCAGTTCATAAACCGGGAGGTTAATTTGAGAAGTTCCAAGTTCTAATCGTTCTGCTGCTTTTCTTACATAGCGTTCTATCTGGCCATCATTGTATAAGTCAAGTGTACTTCTATAAACATGAAGTGGAGTTAAAAGTGGATCTCTACTAATCTTTAAAGTCACTTTAAATCGGTCTAGTTGTCGTAGGTTGATGCCTCCCATGAGTTCAAACAGCAGATTACCGCTTTTGTATTTTAAATGCTCGGTGTTTTGAGTGTTAATGCCAAAATGGAAGCCTAAATCAATGTTGTGCTGCTCTGTTGGTAGGTCTATTTGGATGAAATCGTTGTTGGGGGGAAGTGTTTTTGTCTGCATGTTGAAAAAATATTTTGTCAAGTTTATTTGACAAATGTAGAATTTAATTGATTTCACACAAGTAAATATTCATTTCTTTTGTCAACTTCTTTTAACTATTTTCGTAGGATTATATATAAATCATTTGATTTTAGCCAACTATGTTGAATATTAGCACGAAGATTACACAGCTTAGAAAGCAAGCAAACCTGTCTCAAACAGACCTTGCTAAAAGCATCGGAGTATCCAGAACAATTGTAGGAAACTATGAGAGAGCTGAAAACACCCCTTCAGTAGAAACATTACTTAAGATCGCAAAGACATTTAATGTATCTATTGATTACTTAGTTGGGGAAAGTGATTTATCAAGTTATGACAAAGAAGTGCTAAAACGAATTAACGACATTGAATTACTAGATGAGGAAACAAAAAGCAAACTGTTTTTTCTAATTGACAATGTCACTCAAAACTTTAAAACAAAACAAGCGTTTGCTTCATAAAACAAAAACCATGGGAGCACTTAAAGAACAATTTTTAGAAGATGATCACGGCAAAAAAATTGCGGTGGTAATTCCTATCGGCAGGTATAATAAAATGATGGAAGATCTTGAAGACATGGAAGATGTTAAGCTTTACGATCTAGCCAAAGAAGAAGACTCAGGAGAAAGAATCTCTTTTTCTGATTATTTAAAAAATCGAAAAGAGAAGAATGACTAAATACACCATTCAGTTATCAAGAAAGGCCGAAAAACAACTAGACAAACTTTCTAATCATATTGCAGAACCAATACTTGAAGCTATTGGAGCTTTAAGTTCTGAACCCAGACCATCAGGGTGTAAAAAGCTCAAAGGAAGAGATGGATACAGAATCAGACAAGGAAAATACCGAATTATTTATGATGTATTTGACGATGTGTTAGTTGTTGATATTATCACTATCGGGCACCGTAAAGACATCTACTAGTCATGTCAAAAAAAACAACCACTTCAATTAAACTATCCGACCACCAGAAAATGCTACTTGATCAAAGAAAACAAAACCACTTTGAAGGAAAAAGTAAATCTTATTCATGGGAACAAGTAAAACAAAGAGCTAGAGCCTATAAATAAAACTGCTCATAGTTCTGTCACATTTTTTGAGTCAAAAAAGGCCAGCTGCGCCAGAACTATTCCCCCTAAAAAGCTTTAACATAATGGGCATTATAACAACAGAGCTTCGCCTGTACCATAATAACACTATGTTAACCAAGATCCATTGGCTCCTTGGACGATTCTTTTCTCATGCAGAAGAGAACTTTCAGTAGTGATAAAAGTAAACTGACCTAAAGTGTGTCAATTTTTCACAAACTGATGAATGAAAGGTTTCAAAATGACACAAATACGCTGTCATTTCTGACATTTTCTGTCATATTTGTGCGTAAAGGTCGATTGGAATAACTTTTGAGAACAAAAATCCCATTAGGTTGTTTATACGAGATTTTTCAACCTTGAACCTAACGGGACTTGATGTTTTTGCAGTACAAAAGTAACCTTCAAGGTTTAAAATCCAAATATTTCTCGACCAGGTATAAATTCAACTGGATTAATTGAGTTTGCACTAACACGAAACACAGCTATGAGAGATACTTACAAGTATTATTTCAAAGTGGGTAATGTTATTGTACATGGAGGAATCACCAATGATTTGACTAGAAGAGAAACTGAGCATAAAAATTCAGGAAGCTGGTCATTACACAACGGAAACAGACTCTATTGGAGCAACGGACATATCACACAAGTCGGTGGAGCAGTAACCAGATCAAGTGGACTTGATTGGGAGAAACAAAACGGATACGGAGCTAATCAATAAGCTCAACCACAATTCAACAGGAAGGGAAACACTCTTCCTGTTTTTAAATCTTAAAATTTACTAAATGAAAACATTTTCCAATTGCTATGAATTACTAGGAATTAACCATAACGCTACAAACGAAGATATTAAAAAGGGATATCGGAAAAAGGCTATGGAATATCATTCGGACAAGGACGGTGAAAGTAAAGCTGCCAACACCATGTTCCTTCTAATTACGGAAGCCAAAGATGTACTCTTAGATTCGGAATCCAGATTAGAGCATGACTTCCAATTTGGCATAAAAACAAGACCACAAAACCCTCCAAAAGAGAAAGTGGTCTATAAAGAAAAGCCCGTTTATCTAAAACAAGAACCTGAAACTGATTGGGGTTCCGCAATTGCATTAGGACTAGTAGGGTTACTGCTTGGAGCAGCTCTAGTAGGCTCTAGCGGAGGCAAATAAAATTAAGCCCACTTCTATTTGAAGAGAGGTGGGCTTTAATTATTCCGCTCCTTTATGATAATCTTCCATATTGAGTTTTTTCCGATTATCTAGGATATAATAATAGTGGCTTATCATTGCAAAGAACCACAAAGCATAATGCTCCCAATCTGTAGATTGCATAACAAAAATGAGCTTATACATCCAGTACCATCCGTAAAGGTTAAATGCTGCAACATATAATCTCCGCATTAAGTGGGTGAACTTTCCAAGAATTTTTTCTTTTGTTTCTATATAAGATTGTGACATGTTGTTAGGTTTTAGTTACAATCTTTAAACGTGCCTAACCACCTGTGGTTGGGTTCGTTTTATTAACACAATCCACCATGTTTTCAACAACTTTTCTGATATATATACCTTATCAACCTCCCGCCTCACTCCGTTCGTTGGATCATTTTTAAAGCCTATTCAGAGCTAAAAACTTGCACCAACTTCACTTACTCCCAAAATGGCTCTAAATCGCCTCTAAAAACGTTCAAAACCTATTAAAACATCTTAAAAGACATTGCAGCTTGTCTGCTATGGTTTTTGAGATACTTCAAAATCAGCATTCCTAAATCTCCTCAAAACACTACTCTATTTTCTGAGTTTGAATCTCCCACATTTGTACGCTATGTAACACAGTACAAATGTGTTGCATTATGCAACACCCTTTTTAAGGGTCAAACCTAGACACAGCATACTCCACAGAGCGAAATCCTGAATCGGAAAAAAATTCGTCAAAAAGAGGGGGCAATCGTGCCAAATCTCACCTGTTTTTAGTCCTGAAAAATTAACTGATTTTTCGAAGCAGACATTTAACATAATGCACTTATGAGACCCTACGGAGTTGCATAAGACTCATTATGTTAATATAGATGCGGAGAATTTTGAAGATTTAGCACACATCTCGTTATTTTATCAACGACTACAACACCAGAAAACCACACGGTGTGCTTGAAGGATTAACTCCTCATGAAGCTTGGTTAGGAAAAAAACCTGACAAAAAAGCCAGAACAGAATATCTTATTGAAGCTAGAAGGAATAGATTGTCTTATAACAAGGAAAATAGGTGTAAACCCTGTAAATAACCCTGTCAAAATCATAAAATCACAAATCCATCTGACTTAGTGATAAATAACTAGTTTAGGTTTTCAATAAACTATTGACATTACAAGTAACTGAATAGTACTTCTAGAGATTACTATTAGCGTGTTCCATTTAAGAACTTAGCGTAGCGATCTCATCGAACCAAGTGAGGTAAACATGCTTACCTAGGTCTTGCTGAAGCGGTGCTGCTAATCACACAACTACTTGGGTTTAATCGAATTCAACCGAAATTTATCAAATTGCATGTTGAACCCTTGATCATCTCCATCAGCGTACTGATTTATGTTTATCTCTTTACAATTTAAGCTTCCAAGATGAACGTACTTTTCACCACCTACTGCTTTGTATTTTAGTGATACTTTCTGCCACTCACCTTCGTTTAGATCAGCTTGATTCAAAAAGTAGATTATATTTCCACCATTCCAATCTCTCAAAGTATCTCGATATTTTCTAGAATCGCTAAATAAAATGCCTGCCAAATTTGTAGTAATCTTAGCTCCCTTTTTTAATTTGAACATAAAACTAAACTCATAATTAACCCCTGCAGCCAGTGGCTCACTTAATTTTCCTTGCAGATAATCTACACCTATATAAGTAGAAGCCATAGTATCAAGCATACCTAATTTGAGCTTAACATGCGCTTCTCCTGAATAAGGTAACCCATCAATGTGTTGACGGTTAAGAGCTGTGTGTACATAATCAACATATCCAAAGTATTGACTGGCTGCCTTCCACACCCCTATATAGGATGTGTCCTTTGAACCAGAAAAAAAATACATCTGATCAACATCACCTAAATCGTTCCAACCTACTATGTGATTTTGCCCTTTAACAAGGAAATCTGGGAGCTCATAAAATTGCTCAAAATCACCATTGATCACTAAGTTTCTTACATCTCCAAACTCCTTGATTTCATGCAAGGAAACACTATCCAAAAGGAGGAATCTATTCTTTCCAAGGTTATTAGCAATGGAACTATTTGCAATAGATGTAAATTCCAAAATACTCTCCTCTCCTGTCGCAACAAATTCAACTTTCACTATTCTTTTTTCATTAACATCACCATTAAAAAGAACGCCTCGCACATAGTATTCATTATCATTTTTAGACGAGTTTAATGTTCTAACCTTGACTCTTCCATTCGAATTCGATGAATTGCAAACTAAAAAAGACAATTGGTATCCAGCCCCCTTCCTCAACCTTCCTGCAAGCTGCGTTCTAAGTGTATAGGTGTCCTGCTCTCCCTTACTATTTGTAATCGGCATCAATACTGCAAGATTATCATTACTTGTTTCCTCTACGTGAATTCGATTATTTCCATTAATATCAAACCAAGATTCAAACACTGCTTGACCTTTGCCTTTTTGATACTTAGAATAGTTATTAAAAAGACCATCCGAAATAAATTCTTGTGCATTTCCTAGATAGCCAAAAACCATCAACAAACTATATATTATCCACTTCATCATTAATCAGATTCTTCCTCTTGAATTCCCCCTTGTGTTTGCTCTTCTTCTCCCAAACTTTCTTACTCTCTTAGATTTCTTAGATTCACCCGGAAGTTTGACATTAACAACAGTACGAACATTAAGATTAAATCCTGCCAAATTTCGTGCCGCTATTGCCGCAGCTGTAGTCTGATTAGGATTTGTAATTCGCACACTAATTTGTTGGTCACCGGAATTTAAATTTGGGTTATCTCCCTCACCTAAGAAAACATCTGTGTTGAAAGTTAATACTCCATTTACATTTGTTGTATTTTGAGGAGTAAGAACAATCGGTAAAGGTAGATTCTTAATGACTCCGTCTTCATCCACTCTGGAAATTGTAACTATGTCCCCTACCTGAACATTCGTTGCGGAAATTCTTGTCACTAAATTCATTCCCTCACCTGCTTCCCAAGCTCCTGCGGCCGTATTCATCCTTAGCAAAGTCCTTGCGGAAACTGCATTACGTTTATTAAAATTAACTATTGCTCCTGAAGTTAATAAAAACGGCCCGGAACCTTGCCTGAAAGTCAAACGTTTATTTTGGTCCAACGTGTTGATTTGAGCAACAGCGGCAGGCACAAATGCAGTTAATGTTACCGGTAAAAAATGAGTTGAGGTAAGGCCGAATCCAATATTAGTATTCACTCTTAATAAGTCAAAATTAATAGGGTCAAGTCTAAATGGGTTACTACTCTCTTTACCCTCCAACTCATTGGCATGGATAGGCTGATTAGAGCTGAACTGATAAGGTGTTAATTCAGGGTATTTTGCTATAATAGGGTCAACCGCAAAAAACCTGCCAATTCTCGGGTCGTGCATTCTAAATGTATAATTATAGCTGTTCCCTCTTCCTTTTATCTCGTCATCCTTCTCTTGTCCTTGGAACGCGTACCTATAATCACAATCATAGTCATTACAAGTAACCACAGGCACCAGAGCTTGATCTACTTGATTTAGAATAATATCATCAATAGTAAATTCAACTGCTGCAGCTGGTCCGCTTCCAACAGAGAACTCATAGAACCACAGGTTGATGTTTCCACCACCATTTACTCCAACATCAAAAGTATAGGTTCCTGGGGTTGATATGATCTGTCCGGGCAGACCAGAGGCTTGGAACATGATCGGATCAGAGAGTACACTTATGGTAAAGCTCACTCGGTAGTTATTTACAGCAGAAAGCCCATAAACGCTACCTAAATATTGTTTTTGGGCCAACAGAGCTGTCACACTAAAAAATGGTGGAAACCCGTACAAATTACCATTCACATCGTAATCTGCCGTTGCCATTACTTCTCCATCTCCTATGTAGTGGTTCCAACCGATTCCCTGAGAACCGATAACATCTGGTGCCTCAAAATCTTGTTGATCAATTGGTGTCAACACCTCCTGTAAAACCTCGGTTGTAGTACACACCTGTTTCGTATAATCTCTCTGATATAACGATACTCCAAACGCTGAGTAATCCATAGAAGTAAGAATTGTTGGCCTGAAGTAGTCTATCGTTCCATCTTGATTATCATCTCTCGCTATCTTCATATCAGATATCACCGCCAAAACATTGCCTAAATGATTAGAACACTCGTATTTCTTATCACCTAGTACGTGATAGCATACATCATTATTTGAAGTTGCTCCAATCATTTCAATCTTTTCCGTATTCATTCCTACTCTGCTTGAGCCATAAATGTTACGTTCAACTTGCATATAACTTACCGTCATGGCAGTCATATCTGCCTCATGATTGTAAATACTCATTACATTTCCTTGGGCATCTCTGTTGTAATAAGTAGACTTCTCCCAATTACCTGTATTATCATAAATATGCTTGGCAATTCTGTTGGCCATTGCATCGTAATCAAAAACTAAATCTTTCCTTAAACTTCCAGAGTCTCTTCTGATCTCAGCTACCTTGCCATCAACTCGCCACTTTATCTCTTCAATCTCTTCCTGTGTATCTTGAAGTAATTGTCCTATTTGATCATATTTATAGTTATTTGAACCATCATTTATAGAAGCCAAATTATCATTAAATAACCCCATGTCTTCAAGGTCGTCTGCATACAAAGCTGGATTATCTCCACCTATTTCATTTATTCCAAATAGCCTGTTTTGTACTAAATCTCCGTTTCCGTTTCGAGCGTAGTTATAATCGATGTTATCAATAATGACACCTTGGTCATCACGTCTTAATTGATTCGTAATATTACCACTCGCATCATAGGTAAATGTATTTCGATATCTGTCTGCTAAAGCACCTGTACTTAACCATTGGTTGGATGCCACATCAAGATTTTGAAATGCTTGTGCATCAATTAATCTATTCAATTGATCGTACTTATAACCTGTACCTTGTGGATGTATCGTTGGCTGTTCTGCTCCTGTCGCAGTGTATATGGCTGGCTCTACAATTGTAGACACCATACTTCCAATGTTCCCATTAAATAAATCATTTCTAGAGGCCAATAAATTACTTCCTGTTTGGTCTGCAACAAACCGATTATTGGTTGGTGTTGTTTGCCAGGCCACAGTCGATATTGGTGTGAAATCTCCTTGATAATAACCTAGAGAGAAGCCCATAGCGTCTCTTGCAAAATGAGCATTTGGGTTTGCCCCTCCTGTTAAGTTAGTTGTACTTCCGTCTCTACCTACATCCTTTTGGTCTTCCAACGTGTTGGAATTAACTCCCTTTAACCAACCTTGAAGCGTATACACGTAATCAGTTCCTTGCACATTGTGATGGCCAACTTCTGCTCTTGCCAATGGTCCATGATCATAATAAATGTACTTGCAATCCATGTCCCATAATTCATCGTATGGATCAGAAAGTTTAGTTGCTAATTCAGATGCAGAAGTAAACGCTTCTTGAATTCTATTGTCAGCATCGTAAGTATATCTATGGTGCCACTGGTCTACTTCGCCTTTTTGATAATTTACTTGATGAACATTTCCACTAATTAAATCATAGCTGTATTCCATTAATTTAAAACGTTGAGCTGTAATATCCGGATCAGCTAACAGTTCTAATTCTTTATTATCCTGTAATAATGAACTTACGTTTCCATGGATATCATAATCATAATGAGTTGCATGATCGTAAGTGCCATTATTATTGTCATCCAGCTTCTCATAAGTCACGGTAGCTATTCGCTTTCTCATGTTCAAGACATCTGGTGTAAAGTTGCCTGGCATTTGTGCCAGAATAGATGCCTCAGGAACATCATAAAAAGACTTGGTCACTTCAATTCTATTTGAAGGTCCATCTATCCATGTTGTAAGTTTAACATCATCTACCACCCTAGGATTATATATTCCGCTTATTAGAGATCCGAAAATTGAACTAAACAGCGTATTGCTTGTAGGGTCATCATCTACTTTTTCTCCTGCTTCTACTACTCTACCTAATACATCATATTTAGTATAGCTCCATCTCATTGGGGCTTCATTAAATTGCTTACTGTTTTGAGAAACGACAATTCTGCCGAGTTTATCATACCAGAAATAAGTTGAGAACAGGTTGCTTTCATCTTTGATTAAACGGTTATAGCTTGTTGCTGTTTGATAGTCGCCTCCAATAAACCCAACGTAACCTGTTGCGAACGAAACCGCATTAATATCCTTATCGGCATCAACTGGCTGAATTCCTGTTTCATCATTCAATGATTTAACTTCCCATGATAGGTTATTCAAAACAAGTGTAGTTGCATCGAATGCTCCGTCTTTTGATTTAAGTAAAGTTCCATCAGTACCAACGATGTATCCGTTCAGATCATCATGGAAATACATGTCGTTGAAATTAACTGCACCCAGAGAACCTGGAAGAGAAAAGATACTTGTGCTCAAAGCCACCCCATCATATAGAACGATGTCTTTATTGTCTCCCGCCAGGATATAACTATTTGAATGATCAAAGCCAACTACCGCTCTTAATTCGTTATTCAATGTTACCCCAGAAGTGATATTATTCCATGTGGCACCGGCATCATTTGTTTCTAAGACGTAACCTTCTATGGAAACACCATCGTTTTTACCACCGGCAATTACTCCATTACTTCCATCAATAAAGGCTATATCTCGGTAATTGACTTCACCAGATAATGGATTCGAAACTCCTGTGGAGCTTGCGCTTGAACCAGCAACTTTAGCCAGATAAGATTCGTTTCCTCCAATAATACCTGATGTTCCAGTTAAACTATGAACTGACAATAGATCTTGAACTATAGTAGGGAAGCCTTCTGTTGGTAAAACAACAGCCCAAGTTTGTCCGCCATCTTCTGTGTGTCGAGCTGTATAAGAATCACCAACGACACATCCTTTAGAATGGGATGCGAAGTGTATCTTATTTAATTGAGGCGTAAACACGTCCTTAATATGCATCAATGAAGATCCTCCACCAATTCGAACTTGGCTGTTATCTCCAACTGTAATTGCAAATCCTGCAGCGTTTGTGGAAACAGCGTTAATATTATTAGCGGAAATACCAACCATGGATGTAAATACAGGGGTTGCAACAGTATGATCAGTTGCAAAAAGACTTGCCCCTTTCTCTCCTACCAAATAAGCAATCGTACCTGTAGAAGCTGGACTCAAATCCGCATCAAATAAATCATCTGTAATTCCAGTAGCAATAGAATTCAAGCCATACGAAGTAGTGTAAGTCAACTTTTCAGCAACCCCTTGATCACCCGCTAAAATTGCAGTATTACTTCCTGTAGTTCCGTCATAAGATGATGATACAGCGTTCCAATTATCATGTCTTTCTGTTAATTGCAGCGTAGCTTCAAACCCTGTACTTGAAGGATCAGCATCGAGCAACGTTCCATTTTCACCTACAGCGATCATTCTGTTCGCATCGATCAGTTCAAGATCATTTATTATAAGCGGTCTCACGTTATTAGATTGATCAGTCCAAGAAATCGAACCAGCAGAAATTATTCCTCCAGTTAGAATACCGCTAGCACCAGAAAGGATAAGTTGATTACTTGATATACTCATCTTGTTGTATGAATTTCCTGCAATAGCAGTTGGCGAAACAAGACCTAATGCGCTGCTTAAAGCAGCTACGTTAGTTGAACTGAATACTACACTGTAAACTTGATTATCTACTTCATTAAATGCTAAAGCACGATTGTTTGCCAGGTCAAATTCAAGGCTGGTAAAACTTGATCCAATTGGAAAGTCAGTATAAAGTCCGGCTGTTCCTATAAAGAAAGAATACATGTCGCCAGTTGCAGTGATATAGGCTCCTGATAATGCTCCACTTATTTCTTGAGCTTCAACACTAACAATATCGGATGTAGCAGAGGCTGGTAAAATTGTCCAGATCGGGCTACCGGCCTTAACATTGGATGTATAAGCCATTGCACCGTTATTTCCTGCAACGATTGCCTTTGTAACGGATGCATCGGGTCCTGCCCAAGATGTTCTGTAAGTCGTTGATGCAAAATCAACATCGATAAATCCGAAAGGAGCACCTGCCTGAAGTAAAACTCTAATTGCCGCCCCATTTTCTCCGGAAGCAATCAATTTTGCACCGGCAGCAGTCTGGTCGTATGCCTCTAGATTGGTTAAAGAGTTATCCGAATAAAGTACCGTCCAATCTTGACCTCCATTGTTTGTAGCATGTAGGTATGAATTGGTTCCATCATCAATTATTGCAACTCCTTCATTATCATTTATAAAATAGGACGCAACAAAATCATTTGAATGTTGAACATTTTGCACGTACCAATTTGCACCAGCATCAATCGTTTTATAAAGCGTACCATCCGCCCCGACAGCTGATGCATGTAGATTATCAGTAAGCCTAACGTCAGTGAAAGAAGGAGATTTTATATCGATAAGGGGTTCCCAATCCAAGGCAGAGGTAGAAGTACTTCTGTAAATTAACCCAAACGGTTCTCCTAATGCTGGATGGTAATCAACTGCAATAAAATATTTACCATTGATTAATTCTACATCTAGAATGTGATCGTCACTGCTTAATGGGTAAGCTGCATTTAATGAGTTAGGCACAATTAAATTGGAAATACCCGCAGTAGTTACTACAACCACACCGTTGTCTCCAACTACAATTCCTTCGTCTATAGTTGTGTAATAGGCGTCATTCAGTTTTGAGGTAACATTTAAGTCGTAGAAATTAAATGAATCCCAATTATATCCGGCATCTGTACTCTTTAGTCCGAGACCAGAATTTCCCACAGCTATTACATCATTATTATTGATCCAATGCATGCCGTTCATATTAGACGCAGCCACATCATTAACCCTCTGCCATATTTGACCGCCATTATTGGTGGTATAAACTAAACCTCTAAGTTGACCACCAGAAGATTTATAGTGCCCTGTTAAATATCCTTTAGATTCTGTAACGAATTGTACCGAACTTACTTTGAATTGGGTGCTAATTCCATTTGGAAGCGTTAAATCAAACACGTCCATTTTATCATGGTCAGGCAAACACTGTCGCACCAATTGGTTTAAGCTATTATAGAGGTATTTTGTTTCTAAACGATGATCTGTGAAAACCGTATGTGTGCCATTAGTTCTATCAGCTATGATCGCTGCCCCATGCGTAGCCAAATCAACGAATTCTACTCCTTCTGGCGGAACTGTCTTAACTAGATTTCCTGCTTGATCATAGTAATAAAGGGTGTGATGATATTCTTGCTCATCAAAGTTGAGGGACAAGTCTTCGATTGCTCCAAGGCAATGCTCTCGATAGTTAGTAGCGATAAGCGTAGTTATACTATCCACATAATTTTGATAGGCGATTTCGGCATTTTGTGTAGCCAAATCAATCAATTGTTGCTCACAAGGGTTTTCATAAGTGATGAATATCGGTTGGATCGTATCCGTATAACTTGGTTCTGGCGAGCATGGTGCTCCATGACAATGGCTTCCTATATACAACTCTGCCACCGTTGGATTGGAGGTTGTTTTAGTTGCGTCAATTGTTGAGCTAATTCCACCTGCGAGGGTGATTCGCCTTGGACCCGGCCCTGGTTCAGGGGTCGGAGCCTGAAACATTAAAGCCTCAAGAAACTGCGTATAACCTTGAGAACAAGAACAGAATCCTTCTTCTTGAAATTCTGCAAACGTGTGGATAATATCAATAGTTGGCCAGGTAAGCGCATTATGATCTACAAAAGCGTTGTATTCCGTTACTTGTAAATGGTAATTATTATAATCAGCTACACAAAGATTGTCTAGGTCAGTAGTGTCTGCACATAAAACTTGATTCGTAAAACTTAACGTTGCTCTAGTGGCCGGAACATTAGTTGCGGATGTTCCCACCGCCTGAATAAAGTTAATCGGAGTTTGATTAATTTCTAAAGCTGATTGGTTAATTCTAAGCCTGTCATTATTGCAGAAGCCTTCACCGCACGCATTTACTTTTACTAAATACACATCTTCTCCGATCGATCCAAAACTGGTTGTTCCGCCAGCAATTATAAAGCCGTTATCTGGTGTAACAGCAATCATGCTGCCTTGCAAATCTTGAGTTTCAGCACCGATTCCTCCATAGGTTGTAGAGCTAATCAAGTTTCCTTGCGTGTCCGTATGAATTACCATAAGGTCATAAGCACCGATAGGTGCAAATGGCGCATTCGCGTAACCAGAAATCAATAATTCTCCATTGGACTTTTCAACAGCCGAAATCCCTAGTTCAAGTGAAGTGCTAAATGGTGACAAACCAGTTCCGTAGCTATTTGACCAAATAACAGATCCTGCCGTATCCACTTTTACCATATAATAATCTGCATTTTGATTTCCAGCTTGAACAATTACACCGCCTAATAATATATTGCCATCGGACAACTGGAGAATAGAATGGAGTCCTTCTTGCTTACCAGGAACCCCCAACCTTTTAGACCATAATTTATTACCATTCGCATCTAATTTTAGTAACACATTATCTCTTGCTTCTTGCACCCGATCCGCACCATTAACGAGAATAGTTCCATCCGCCAATTCTAATATTTTAAATACTTGATTGGTATCAATAGTTCCAAAAGTATTTGACCACACGGGAGTCCCGTCCGCTTGAAATCTAGAAACTTGCCAATCCGCAAGACCTTGACCTGTACTCCAAGTTGTGCCACAAACCAAATAATCACCATTTGCAGCTTCGGTAATACCCCTATAGAGATCATTAAAGTTCCCTACTTGTGTTTTTTGCCAAAGTGCGTTCCCGTTAATATCTAGTTTGGTGATAAACGACTCAAAACTAGATGTAGCCAGTAGTTGTCTAAAGCCAATCAAAACAAAATCTCCAGTAGACGTCTGAATGGCTTGAACAGCACGCCCATCATCAGTGAAATTATCTCCAAATGTTTCTAACCATTGTATCTCCCCAAGCGAGTCTAACTTCATTGCAAAAATATCTCGATCAGTACCACCAGTGCCGTCTGTTGAACCAACGGCTAAGTAACCTAGATCTGATGTTGTAATTATGGTATGTGCTTTTTCATTTCCAATAGCGCCATAAGCTCTATGGAATGTATTCGTTCCTCCAATTGCGCATAAATCAAGAACAGCATTCGTATCTTCTAGTGAAATATTCTGAGGACAATCAGCGCAATTTTGTAACGGAATACATCCGCTTGAACCAAAAACGGTGTCCTGGTAAGTTGTTCCTAACTGATCAAATTCAGCCAAAAAATAGAATTCAAAGAGGTTAAAGTTGTTTGGAACTCCAGTTGCGAACAAAGGAGTAACAGTTGTTATCTCACTCAGCAATAGATTTTGATCAGACTGAATTGAAAAAGAGACATCGCAATTCTGGATGTTAATTTTCATTTCATCAATTTGGTCTCCATTTGGAGCAGTCGAAACTGACGTTGATGTTGTAGAAGTGCCAGTTGCAGGTAGGGCGCTAAGTAATAAATTTGAAGACAAAAAACTGCTGTAGATATCGAAGCTTCCAAAGTCCACAGATGGGTCCAATAGCACTCCACTTACAAGGTATCCTAGGTCAAGCCTTAAAAGGTGTGGATCTTCTTGACAATTCACATGTTCTGGCAGCTTGCATTTACCCATTTCCGCAGGGTAGAAATTAGTGCCATCAAATCGATGTGCCTCTCCATGATAAGTTCCAAGCAATACATTAGCAATATCATATGCATCTATTGAAAAATAATGCTGGTATTCACTTTTAATATTGGTAAAGTATGCAACATCAGCCGCCACAATTGGACCAGGAGTAGAAACGCCAAGCTCAAGTTGAAAACCTGCTCCTGCAGGCACGTTGCTGTTAAAATATATAATGTTGGCTATGGCATCAAATCGATACTCAATTGAAGCTGGTATAATACCGGCAGCATCCTCTAATTGCACTGAAACTAGGTCGTCATATGCATTAAGCAGTTGAGTGGGCGGGGTTGAATTATCCAATAAATAGCCAATGCTATTTTCAAACTCTCCATCAAGAATAATTTGATTTAAAACATCCTGTACGGAGCTTGCCAGATCATTTGGTTCGCAAGTTGCTTCAAACTCACAATCTTCAAGGTTCCAGCACGTAGTTCCTGATATTAGCTCATACGTTAATAGACCAGAACCGTCATCAATAATTGCCACAATGTTAAATCCGTAGTCAACTCCATTAAATCCAGTTGAACTGATATCAGTAAACCCAACCACTTCATTCCAATCTGAAATCACTCCAGTTCCATCAAAAACCATGTCGCAATTACTTGCAAGTATAATATTAGAGCCACCAAGAATAGGGGTGTTAGTAAAAAACCCAAGTAATAAATTACCAGAAATAATACCTTTCCAATTGAACCCTGAAATTACTTGACCCTGTAAGTCGTTATCATTTAAGCTTAATAACAAACCTCCTAATGAAGGAAGGGAATCCAAATTAAATGCCGGAATTGACACGAAAGAACCATTATTTGCTAATTCATTAAATAGCGCACCTAAATTTTCGGCAACAGGACAATTTCCTGTAATAATTGAATTTTGGTAATTCGCATTTCCTGATGTTGAAACTGGCACATCTCCAGATCCTTGGAACCTTTTGACCTTCCCCGCATAGAAGCCTTGCCCAAATGCGCTACATGGATTTGTTCCATCAAAAAACTGGCCACCAGGAAATCCAGAATAAAAAGAAGAACTCAAATCTGGGCTTCCACCACCAATACATCCATTGTAACAACCAGAGGTAGCCGCAGCCTCTTCCTCATAGTTTTCCTGTAAATTGGCTTTCATACTTTTATAAAGGCCAACAAAACTTGCCCATTCCGAATCATGCAAAATGATATTATCCGCAGCAGAAAGAGATGGGTCATCAACGCCAAAATCTGAGCATAAAGCAGTTAATGGACTGGTAGCATTAATAGATGCGTTACCGCATCTAACCATAACGGCCGCTATTTCGGTCATTGAATAAGGAACTCCAGCTATAGTCAAGTAATTTGCAAATGGATCTGACGCACCTGAAGGCAACATAAAGTTGCCGGAAGTAAAGAACGGGTCGTAATGAGCACCACCTGCAATGGTCACATCTACCACTCTATCCGATGCAGGCAACCCAGCATATCCAGGAACAACTAATCCATTAGCTACTGCTTCCGCATAGGTGGAGGTGTTTCTAAGCATAGCATCAAAGCTATCGCTTGAAGTTCCGTTAACATCTTCTACACCATATCCAGTGCAAGTTTCGTAATAGCAATATTCCGGATGATAAGTTACCAAACCTAGCGTCCATGAATACTCAAAAAGATTAATGAAGTCTGCTCTGTATCTTAAATTTTGTGGAGCAGCAAAATAAACTCCTGAACTAGGGTCTTGAAAGAATAGTAATGGATCTGTGTAAATATTTACTTCAGGAGACGAAAGGCCAGTTACTGGATCAAAAGCAACAGGAACATAATCTCTGTCTCCATTGTCGTCTACATAATAGCCATAAGATGTACCATCAATTATCGTAATAGGGTTCTTCCATATTGAAACAGCCGTACCTCCCGCTGTAGAAATTACACTAGTAGGTAACTGACTAAACGAATTTAATACTGATAGTGGGAAGTCCTCATAAGAAACCGTTCCATCCGGCAGTTGATACTCTGCATATTGTCCACCTGGAGAAAAATCAGCACGCAGCATTTCGTAAATAACCTCGCACCTAGAAACAGTCTGACATGGCTCGTTGCATTCAAATAGTAATTGATCAAACTCCTTAGCAGTACCAAGCCCTTGAGCAACAAAATCATCTCTATCACCTAGTGCTGCAACACAATCATCACAATCTATATTACAATCAGAAAAGTCTATTGCATTTACGTAATCATCAATGAAATCTTGGAGTGAAGACACACAAGTATTGAAGTTGGGGTCAAGATACGTATCTGTATAAAAGTCAATAGCATCCTGACTTACGACCAATGTTTTAGTGATGGTATAATTACCAACTACTAAATTCGCTAAAAACGAATAATTACTTGTGTAAGAACCTGGTGTGCACGTTAAATCGAAAGTAGTGATACCGCCAATCGTATCGAATTGCCCTTCCAATCCTTGTATGTGGATTGGGTTTCCTGAAGCATCAAGTACTATTTCTCCACATTCGTCAGTAACTTTTAATTCAAATTCATAAATACAATTGAAACATACTCCTGCAGCCAAACATGTATCAGAATAAACATCAACCGTTAGGTCGTAGTCCAAGGTATAAGTTGCGTCCGTAGACACTAATATTTCTTGGGAAAACTCCAGTCCAGTACCGTCCACGTTTACCTCATTTAGAACGCTTTCACCGTTAGAATTCTTCTCGAATAAATCCGCAGTAACGTTGGTAGTTGCTGCTA